>Ga0247611_10007264_pt1 | contig 13951 bp, 10 predicted proteins | sample 177DNAGHGhighgp2_FD_192422 | JGI IMG/M metagenome (GOLD analysis project Ga0247611, IMG submission 192422) | Sheep rumen microbial communities from Palmerston North, Manawatu-Wanganui, New Zealand - 1770 DNA GHGhigh gp2 | ecosystem: Host-associated > Mammals > Digestive system > Stomach > Rumen...
CATCCTAAGAAAGCATCTACTTTAATTGGGCATACTTTTGTTCTTACTGTTACTGATTTGGATGGTGAAAGCCGCTCTACCATGGATGTGGAGGTAATAGGATGAAAAGAGATATAGCCAATATAACAAGAGATCTGGATAATCGTCACAACAACGATATTATATATAAAAAAGACCAGTTGATGAAAATATTCAACGAAGATCCAGACCTTAAAGAGGTTTTAGGGGCAAAACAACCTAAACCGTTAAATAAATATAGGGATGCCGATAATCCCACAGAAGAAGAATTAAAGAAACGTCAGGAAATATTAGATTACAATGAAGCGATTAAGCATGACCAGATTGTACCTTGGATTAAATTAAATGGGGTTCAAAAAGAAGTGTTGAATTTTATTATGTTTGATATCTGGGATCAGACGGATAGATATGATAGAGGTGGTAAAGCGGTTAAAAATGAACTTATTGAAGTTTATTGTGTTGTTCATGAAGATGATATGGATACTGAATATGGTATCGCACGCACTGACCTACTTAGTTATATCATTCGTGACCTATTGTGTTGGACAAATGCATTAGGGAGGCAACTTAGATGCTATGAAGATAAGCCCATGATTATTGATGCACAATATTATATCCGTAGAATGAGATTCTTTATGAAAGCTCCCAATATTGTAAATTATCATATGGGGACGAATAATATATATGATGACTTCAGTCAATTCTAATATTACTCAACTTCAATTATTCTACGGAGATGATTATGTTGTAAATGATTTCATTACTATTCATCAACCTACAATTGGGGATATTCTAGAATATGATAAGCAATATGGTGAATCCAGTTTTTGGACAATGCTTAATATATTCACAGCAAATCCTACAAGTTACAGACTTTTTCTTTGGAAAGATATGAATATTGATTGGACTTATTTGAATGATTATCAATTATTTATGATTCTTTATAAAACATTAAGTATAGAGCAGACCCGTTTGATATTTGGAGATTTAGATTTTTCTAAATTTGAAATCTATACTTTGCCAGAAGAACAATGGACAAATATTGATGAAAAAGGAATTACAGACATAGTTAAACTTTTACGAAATTCGACCCTCTATAATCCTGAAAATGAATTTGAATTGGATGAAGATAGCTATAATGTAATTGTTTATTATTTAAGAAGTGCTTTTAATATGTTTCCTAAAATAGAAAAAGCAAAGGATCGTACCACAAAAGAGTGGATGATTGAAGAAGAAGAAATGAAATTAAATGCACGTAAAGATGATGGAAGTTCTACATCTTATCTTTTACCGCTTATATCAGGATGTGTGAATCATCCCGGTTTCAAATACAACAAACAACAATTAAAAGACGTAAACTATTATGAATTTATGGACAGTGTACAAAGATTACAGATTATTGAATCTACGAACGCATTGTTGCATGGTTCATATAGTGGTTTTGCTGATGTTTCTAAAGTAGATAAAGAGCAATTCAACTTCATGCGTGAAATTAAACATGAGTATGATAGAGGAATTGCTAAAAATAAAAACAAAAATTAAATGAAAGGAAGGTAATTACTATGGCTTTTAAACTTGGTGATTTAATTATCGATAGAATTTCCATGGGCTATGCCGAAAAGTTTGATGGTACGCCCCTTTATGTTCTGACTCAGCTGTCCGAGGCTTCTATTGAAATCTCTGCTGAGTCCCGTGATGCCGTTGATAAAGACGGTACTCTGATTAAGCGTTTCTGGAACGCAAAAACTGGTGAGTTTACTGCGACTAACGCTATGCTTAACCTGAACGTTATGGCTGCTCAGTCTGGTAATGATGCTAACATTGCTACTGAGGATAACGTTATTGTTATGCCTAAGATTATCACTGTCAAGAGTGGCACGACTGTTGACCTTGAAGGATTTGTAAATGGTAATCGTATTACTTGTAATGCTCTTGGCACAAATGGTGCTATGGGTAAGGCATATACACAGGGTACCGCTGCTTCTGCAACAGAGTTTGGTATGAACGGTACAAAGTTTACTCCTCCTACAGATAGTGCTGAAGCTCAGTATGTTGTTAAGTATGATCGTCAGGTTACTGAGGGTGTTGATATCCTTAACTCTGCTGACAAGTTCCCGGCTACCGTCCGTCTGACTCTGAAGGGTCTGTGTGTTGATCCCTGCGAGGCTGATGTACTTCGTGCGGTTTACATTGTGCTTCCATCCTTCCAGCCTAGCCCTGAGACCACTGTCGCTCTGAGTTCTGATAACCCTCAGCTTGACTTTAACGGCAGTCTTCAGGTTGATTATTGCTCGACTGATAAGGCACTGTATCACGTATACTATGCTACAGCTGATACCGAGCAGTGATAAAAATTTATAATATTTATAATTAAATATATTATACGGCAGGGTGGGTGTCATAGCCCACTCTGCTTTTGTTGTGAATAAAATAAAAAATATATAAGGAGAAAAAACATGGGAAAATTTGATAGAACCTGTGTTGTCTGTGGGAAACATTATGAATATTGCACAAATTGTGATAGATTTCTTAATTATCCTACATATATGGCAATGTATTGTAGTCAAGAGTGCGTAGATCTTTTTGGTACGCTCTCATCTTTTGAAGCAGGACAAACCTCTAAAGAAGATGCCCAGAAAGTGCTTCGGGGAATAGATCAAAGCAAACTAAAAATGCTCAAAAATTCTATGGCTAAATCCTATAAAAAAATTATGGAAGAAGAAGCTAAAGAAGAAGAGAAAATCGTTCCAGTTAAACCAGAAGTTGAAAAACAAATTGCTGGTGACACTGTAAAAAAGGCAGTTTATGATGCAACTCGTGAATCAGGTAAAAATGTACCTCGTTCAATTGCATTTAGAAATAAAAAACATTAATTTTTTTAAATGAACAGTGATTATTTTTGACTTTTACAAATACTATCCCCTAATTTTTAGGTGATAGTCATATTATAAAGGGCATAGCTTACGCTGTTCAGGCGAGGTTATGCCCTTTTTTTGTATAAGAAATAGAAAGGACAAAAGTATGGTTAATCATGATTTAGTAAATTCAAATTTACGTCCACGTCCATACCATCCCAATGAAGTTGTTCGTATAGTAAATAGTAAACAATTTAAATTGTATATTGCTAATGGAATTTATCCAATTGATATTTATACGGGACTAGATCGAAAAACAGGGAAGACAATATTGGTGATGATTTTTTTAAAAGAAGAAACTAAAGAGGCATATGAACTTTGGTGTCGTTATGAACTTGAAGAAGATACTATTTAATAGGGGAGGATTATATTATGATAAAAAATCAAATGGTTACTCTCCTATCTCTCGATACTAGCACTACATCTACTGGATGGGCTGTTTTTCAAAATGGTATATATCAAGATTCGGGTGTAATTGATGAGTTTAAAAAAGAAAAAAATGGTTATAAACGGCTTGGATTAATGGTTAAAAAATTATTAATGTATATAGAGCAATTAAACCCAGATATTATAGTAATAGAAAAAGACGTTGTATTTGGAAATATGAAAGTTATCGATATGCTTATGAAAATCATTGGAGCGGTTTATGGCTTTTGTTTAAAAAATGAAATTACATATTATGAATTTGCTCCTAGTGAATGGCGCAAATATGTAAAATTACAAGCGTTCGGCAGGAAGCGTACCGAATTTAAACAAGCTTCTATTAAATACATTAAAGATAATTTTGATAAGGAAGTAAATGATGACGAAGCGGATGCCATTTGTGTTGGCATCGCTTATTGTAAAAAATTTAAAGGAGAATAAGGATTATGGCTAAGAATGTAAATCAGAATCAACAGGCAAATGTTAAAAAGCATTTTATTGATGCTGAAAAAGATAGAGTTAATTTCATTACTGTAAAAGAATTTGTTAAAGCATTAACTAATCGTTCTTCAGACGATGCAAGACGTGTATATCTTGAGGGGACACTTGCGATTAAAGATTATGAAAGATATGAAGTGGTGTGCGCTATTTGCGATCAAATTATTGCATCAAGTTATTTTACAACGGATGGGCAATTTAAAGTTGATTCGTGTAAAAAATATCTTATGTATGTAAGTGCTTTATTAAATACATACACTAATATTCGATTTGATGAAAATGACGCATTAGGCGATTTTAATTTATTACAGAGATATGGTCTTGTGGATGTAATTATTGGTTATATTCCTGATGCGCAGGTAGCTATGTTTGATAGCGTGCTTAATATGAAAAGCAATGATTTGATGACAAACTATTATGAACCACATGCATTTGTTAGAGAACAGGTGGTAAAATTTGCGCCATTGATTCATGGGTGGATTGATAGTTTTCTTAACATAGCTGAAGACGTGGTTAAAGAAATTGATATGAATAAGATAAATAATTTTATCAAAGGGGTTGATAAAAATGAGTGATATAAAATTAGGATTGGATTATACGGTTAAATTCAATTCAGCTGCCCTTGTTAGAGATTTAGAATTGTTTAATAGGGCATTTGGCGAAACTGTAATAAGGGCTGCTACATCTAAAATATATTCTTTTGCACAACAGGAAATTGCTGGTTATTATGGAGAATATGAGCCAGATTATTATAATCGGACTGACCAAATGAGGAATAGGTCTTTTCAACGTTTTCAAATAAAACGTGGCAATATGTATGAAGGTGGAATTATTTTTCGTCCAGCATTTACTAACCATGAAAATGCGGGCATCACAGAAGAACAAATATATGAAACTGTTTGGGATAAAGGATGGCATGGCAAAGGTACTTTTTATACTCGAAATTCAGAGGGACGAAACGAAAGAAATAGCGGGTATATTGAAGGTGAGCCAGAACGATTCTCTAAAATAGAAAAAATGGTTGAAAGTCCTCAATTTCAAGACGCCCTTTTTGAGCAAGGTATGGAGGCAGCAATGAAAAGGTCTTATAGTGTTTTAAAATTTAGATAAATAATAATTAAGAGGAGGGAGGTGCACTATTATGCCGGGAGTAAGTAGCGGAAAAATATCTATAGCGGTTGAATTGGTAAATAATTTTAAGCAGATTGCCGATGATTTAGCTAATGGATTACAAGGTTCTTTAAAAAAAACGAAACTTGATATAGCTTTTAATGATAAAGAAATGGCAAAACAAGCTGAAGCTGAAATTGAATTAATTAATAAAAAACTATCTCAAGCTAACTTTCAGCCTATTGATTGGAGTGGTGTTATCCCTCCTTTAAGTCAAGTGTTATTTAGTGATAATAGTTTAAGCGATGCGGTAAAGCTTCAAATTATCCAAGGATTTAGGGCTGGTTTTGAATTAATGCCACAATATTTACGTGATGATTTCCAAGAAAGCGGATTAAAAAATTTAAAAGCGATGCCAGAAAATATTATCGCTCAAAATCTTCTTGGTAGTGTAACTGTTGATGAGACAATTGGGTCTTTGGGGCTGTCAAAAGCAAATGCTTCTAAAATGAAAAGTCACTATAAAAATTTATTTAGTCAGCCTTTTGTAGATCAAATACAAGATTTGGTTCAATTATTATCTTTTCAAGAAATAAAAGGGGAGCATTCTTCAGCAATTCCATATTTATATGGTGATAGTAAAAAAATAAATGATAGAATTGGAAAAATTGCAGAAACTTTACAAGATCCTGATAAAACACTTAGTCCAAATTATGCCGAACAATTAATTAAACAGGCTTATGGTTTGGCTGAAAGAATTAAATATTTAGCAGAGCAAAGTAGGGGTACAGAAAAAGAGGAAAAAGTTACTGGATATTATACTGATGCAATTCAAGTTCTTGAAGGAATGACAGATTATTTAAAAAAACCTGTTAGAGAAGGTGGATTAGGATATACCCCAGAAGAACTTGATAAAATTATAGGTAATATTGTTGAAGTAGTTCGTAAAGGATCTGAAGCCAAAGACAAAGCATATAACAGCATAAATCCTAATAAATTTAAACCAACAGATATACGTGAATTATTATCTCGATTAATAAAGAATATGCCCGAAGGGAACACATCTGCACAAGTGGCACAAACTTTAGATAATGATTTAGAACTTCCAGATATTAACGAAGCTTTTCAAATGATGGCAAATAGTCAAAAAGACAAAGAACGGCAAGATCGGGAACGTGAAAAAGATAATACGTCAAAATATCTACAAGCATTATTAGAATCCACACAAGAGCAAAGAAGTGAAGAAAAGATACAAAAACAAGATAGACAAAGAAGACAAGCAGCGATAAATAAACTGTTTAAAGAACTGTATCAAAAACGTGATTCAACAGGTATAAACGCAGAATTTGAAGAGGAGATGGATGCATCTGCTTTAGAACAAGTTACAGAACAATATAAAGACAATACTAAGGATTTAGTTTCACAAAAAAAACAAATTGATGAACAGATCGAACAAGTTGTAAATGCTAAACAAACATTAGAAAAAGAAAATGACGCTTTATTTAAATCAATAACTCACTCTTTGATGGGGGCAAAAACACCAAAACCCGCAAAAGAACAATTTAGGAAAAAGCAAGAAGCATATGATGAAGCAACCGCCGCTCTTGTAAGTGGACAAGAAAAAGGATTGTCTGAAGATGAATTACAAAAATTACAATTAGGGCAACAACAAGCTTGGGTTGAATATTATAAAGCATATAAAAATGCTTCTGCAAGAGAAGTTAAATTTTCAAAAAAAGACACAAAAAGAATCGGGCAAGATTTTGGTGAGAATAGTGAAAATCAATATCAGCAATATTTATTAAACTTAAAAGAACAATGGTTAAATAATACAAAACTTCTTGAAGATTTACAAAAAACTCTTAGTGAGTATAGAGCAAAACAACAATTAATAAATCAAGAAACGAGTAAAACGCAAGCTGAACCGCCTATAGAAGAACCAATTCCTGAAGAATCTAGTTCGGATTCGGGTTCTGAATCAAATGAAAAAACTGGATTAGATGAAAAAATTGCTCTTTTACAAAGTAGAATTGAAGAAAAGCAACGTTTAATTGACGAAGCAAAGGAAAAAAAAGAGCAATTAGAAGAGCAACAAAGAGAGCTTAGCGGTTTACTTGAATCATTAGAAGGAAATGAAGAAGCTTTTGATCCCAATGTATTATTAAATTCAGAAAATGATGCAATAGCAGATTGGGCTAATAATATTAAAAAAAATGGTTATGAATTATCTATAGAAAGAGTTCAAGAATATAATGAAGAATTAGAAAATGGTATTGGTCGCTTAGAATCTGAGATTGAAAAACATCGAACAATGCAAAGAGTTTTTAATACAGGTATAAAAGCATTACAGGAAGAACAAGGTAAAGATGCTTCTTCTCAAACAGAAACGGGTCAACAAAGTGATCAGCCCGCTCAACAACAAGCAAATGCAAATGATGCTTTAGGTGAATCAGCTGGTCAGGCAACGGGTGCTGTAAATGGTTTAACTGAAGCACAACGTGAGAATGCCCAAACAGGACAACAAGCGGGTGAAACCGCACAAAATGCGGCAACAGCTATGCAAAAAGAAACAGAGGCCGCTAATGCGGACGCGGATGCTCAAGACAGACTTGCAACATCACGTCAAAATGCTCGTGATGCACAAGCACCTAGTACGCCGTCAAATCCCACACCCGCACCTACACCTGAAACGCCACCTACTCATCCTGAAACACCAGTAAGGACTGGTGATGTAAAAGGAATGAATGACGAAGCAGATGCTGCTGAAAATGCTCGTTTTAAATTTATGAGTGCTGCTGATGCTAAAAAAGCTTTTGCAGATGCCAATAAGGATGCTAATGCAAGTGCTGAAGAAACCGCTAAAAGTATTGATAAAGAGTCTAAAGCGGCTGAGAATGTAAAACTTGGTTTTGATCCCGAAAAATTACAGGGTGCGATTGATACTACTCAAAAAATTCATGAACTATTAACTCAAGTATCTACCGCAATCAGTCAAATGGATAAAAATTCTGATTCTACAGGAATTGTTACCCAATTAACAAAAGTGGCTGAAGCAATGGGATTAATTGTTGAAAGCGCTCAACAAGTTGGCAACGCAATGTCTGCTATACAAGCTGAGGGTGGATTAAAAATAAATTTACAAAATGGTTTAGATATTAGCCCTTTAGTTGAGCAATTTGAGGCTTTGAATGAAAAAATAATCGCACTTGTTGCTTCATTAGGTAGTATGCAATCAGCAATTGGTGCCGTTGATGATAATTCTGGCATGCCTAATTTGCTTTCGCAGGTGGATTCTTTGGTAAAAAGTTTAAATGATCTTTCTAAACAACAATTTGGCATTACAATAAACACTTCTGGTCAAAGCGCATCACAAAAATCTGCTTCAGAAGGGGCAATGAAAAGAGAAACCATAAAACAATTAGAATCTCAATTTAATTCATTGTCTTCTTATTTCCAAGATTATTTTGGTACAAAAGACGAAAGTTGGATTGGTAATATTAGACAATTTACTCAATTTGATGACAGTTTAGATTTAAAAAACAATAAAGGGGTAAAACAAGCCAGTGCAAATGATTTCGTACAAAGATATGTAAATTTTATAGATCAGTTAGGTAATACGGATAGTTTACAACAAAAAATATCTTTATATAAAGATATGATTGAAGAATTAAAAGTATACGTTGAACGTTCTGGTGGAGATTTAAATAAAATATTAGGAGAAAATTTTAAAACTCCTGAACAAATGCAAGAAAAAGTCGATAAATTTATATTGGCACAAACACCATCTGAGCAATTAAAACAAATATTTGGTAGTGATAATAGCGCTGCTTTAGATAATGTTGCAAATAAAATTCAAGATGTAATATCTGCATTAAATAATATGGAATCTACTCTTTCTTCTCTTTCTGATGGTTCAAAATTAACTGGATTAAAAGAAGCTTTTGAACAAATTCCACAAAAAATTGAAGATGCGATACAAAAAATAATAGAACTTAAACAACAAATAGATACCGCCCAATTCTCTGCTGGTTTTGACGAACAATTTAAAGGATTAACAGAACAATTAAAGGCGGCTAAAGAACAAACCAAAGCTACTAATGAAGAATTAACTAAAACCAAAAAATTACTAGACGAAGAAGCACAGGCAAGAAAACAATTACAATCTGAAGTTGAAAAACATAAAGCTCAAGATGCCAACGAACAACGAAAAGCAAACGCCGAAGAGAAAAAAGCATTAGAAGCTGAGAAAAAAAGTCTTGAACAAGAACTTGCAAAAGAAAGACAAAGAAACGAAAATCGAACCAAAGCTGTAGAGGCACAAAATCAAGCTTACTTAAATAAAGAATTAGAACGAAAAAAAGCAATTGAATTGGAACAAATGAAAGCCGCTGAACGTGCAGAACAAGCACGTCAAAAAGCAATTGCCGATCGTGCAAAGGCTCAACAGGCGGCAGCAAAAGCGGCTGAAAAAGCTCAAATGAACAAAGAAGATACATCTTTAAGTGCAGATTATGGACGTTATACTAAAGATGTTAAAGAAATGTTTGATGCAACTACCGTAGAGCAATATAACACAGCATTACAACATACTTTAGACACAGAAGCAAGAATACGAAGTGCAAGAGAACAAAGCGTTTTAGCACACGGAACATCTGATCAAATTTTACAACAGGCTGGTGGTTTATCTGATACTACATTAGAGGGTGGTTTTGTTGAAGGGTTTGAAAAAACAAAACAAGCTCAATTAGATGCTTTACGCGCAATAGAAACAATGCGCACTGCTTTTGTTGATAAACAACAAGCCTCAATGGACGATTTATCAAATCAATTACAAAGTATTAATACACAAATTACGCCTGATGTGGTTTCTGGCTGGGGTGATGCGCAACAAGCTGAATATCAGAAAATAACAAATGGTGCGAATCTAGCTAGTATTGCTATTGAATCATTGAATAGAATACTTGGAGAAATGCGTTCTGGACAGTTTGATTTTACTGACCAAACTTCTATGGAAACATTTTTAACTTTAAAAGATGCTATTCCAAGTCTAGTACAAGAAACTCAACAATCTGAAAAAACATTTACTACTAGTATAGCTACTGGCGTTAAAGAGGCAACAACTCAATTAGATAATGCGCAAAAAAAATTAGAATCTATAAAAGATAATAGTAAAGGATTTCTCGTAATAGATGATAATTTAAGTGTGACTTTGACAGAAATTGAAACACATTTAGAAAAAATTAAGAGTCTTAAAGAGGTTCTTAATAATTCGCCTTTAAGTATTTTAAACAAAGATTTTTCAACTAATTTAAGTAATTATTTAAATCAATTGAATGGTACAGAAGATCAGGGTGGTATTATTGATGAAGCCCAAGGTTATTTTAATCGTTCTAAATCTGATTTTGGTAAAATTCCGTCTTATTTTAGTAATTACGCAACCGCTATTAATAATTTATTTTCTGAATTAAACAAAGGGACAAACGTTTCGTTTGAACAGCTTCAAGAAAAGTTAAAAATCGTTGATTACTATGCTCAAAGAATCAAAGAAACAACTGGATTAGATAGAAATCAAATTTTAAGCATTGATCCTTTAAGAGATACTAACGCTACTCAGCCAATGATCGATGCTCAAGAAGCGGCTAGAGGAAAAATAAGTTCGGCTTTTGAAAAAAATCTTACAGATATTCAAAATAAAATAAATAATACTAAAAACACATTAAAGAGTTTGTTCGATGATTTCGATGAAGTTGGTTTAAAAAATATAGGTGAAATTTATACAGGTAGCGGAACAGATTTTAATAATTTTGTGACAAGTGCTGAAAAAGCATCTCAAGCGTTAAATAAGTTAGAAGAAATTCGTGGCAAGGCAAAAAGTGACCCTTTGTTTTTCCAAGATAAAAATAACTTAGAAGAGTATCATGCATTATTAGAACAATTACAAAAAGATATAGAGACGACATCTAAGGGAGCATCTAATTTTAAAATTGTTGATCCTAATGATATTCAAAAAGCAAAAGCTGATATGGCTAAATTCCTTCGTAATCCTGGTTTAACAGGAGAGGAAAGAGGGCAATTAGAAGATTTTTATTCTCAAATGCAAGAAGGAATTAATAAAGTAACTTTTGATAATATTATTAATGGTTTTGATAATGTTAAAAACAAAGCTATAGAAGCGGGGCATACGGGCGATACATTCCTCTCAATGTTAACACAACGTTTTAAATCGTTAGGTTCCTATCTCCTGTCTTTTGTCTCGTTTTATGAAGTAATTGGTGTTTTTAAACAAGGTATTAATATAGTTCACGAACTTGATGATGCTTTAACAGAAATGCAAAAAGTATCAGATGAAAGTTTAAGTAGTTTACGAGAATATCAAAAAGGTACTTTTGATACAGCGGACAAAATCGGAACAACAGCAGCTCAGTTACAGCAGAGTACTGCTGATTGGATGAGACTTGGTGAGGATTTACAGACTGCTTCTCAATCTGCACAAACTGCTAATGTACTGTTTAATGTTTCTGAATTTGACAATATAAATGATGCTACAACTGCATTAGTTGCCATGAGTGCCGCATATGCCGATGCTGAAAAAGGCATTGAAAAAATGGATATCGTAGACAGGCTTAATCTCATTGGTAATAACTATGCTATTGCAACCGATGAGTTAGCTACGGCACTTCAAGATGGTGCGGCGACATTACAAACGGCAGGAAATGATCTAGACCAAGCTATCGCTTTAACAACTGCAGGTAATATAAAGATTGCCTGAATATGTGGTGACACATATTTAGAACACATTTAATTGCTGAAAGTCCTTATGGATAATTAGCAGCGAAGCCATATATATCATTGACATGTTTATATTAAATTTATATAGTATATATGGAACGTTCAACGACTATTCCCATGTCGGGATTAGGACTAGAGAATACATATCCTAATCAATAGAAGTACGGCTCAATCGCAAATGGAGTGGGTGAAAATCCCTTAAATGGAAATGGTGTGCTCTCTTACATAATAAGAGATGAAGATATAGTCTGATCCTACGAGAAATCGTAGTAAATAAAGAGGTATTATTATGGAAAATAATAAAAAATATGACGATGAAACAGTACAAAAAATTGTAAAAGAAATGCCGAACTATATTTATGTTGGATTTTATCGAACAGAAAAATCCTTGATTAAAGTGAATTTTATTTGTTCTTTGCATCAAGAATATGGAATTCAAGAACAATTGTTAACCAGTATTCAAAAAAAACAATGTGGTTGTAAATATTGTAATGGGTATAAAGATACAAATATTTTTAAAAAAGAATTAAAGCAAATATTACCTGATATAGAAGTATTGGGGGAATACACAAAAGCTCGTGCAAAAATAAAGGTTCGATGTAAAAAACATGATTATATATGGGAACCTTATGCATATAATTTATTGTCAGGTTATGGATGTAAATATTGTGGAAATGAAAAAACAGCAAATAGTAGAAGAACTATAAGAGAGCGATTAAAAGAAAATCTGCCATCTGATATAGAAATGATTACTGATTCTGAAGATATAAACAATCACAATGATAAGGCTGTGTTTCAATGTAAGAAATGTGGGAACAAATGGACAGCTACTGTATCAAATCTTATTAAAAAAAATAAGAATACTGGATGTCCATATTGTGCCAGTATTCGAGTCCCTAACTTACAAAGAAAAACTCATTTAGACTTTTTAAAAGAATTAAAAAATATTAATCCAAGGGCAAAAATTAAATCGTTTTATCATTCTTATCATGAAAATATAAAATGTTCGTGTAAAAAACATCCTGAGTGTGAATGGATGCAAACTCCTCAAACATTATTAAGCGGCAGTTTTTCATGTCCAAAATGTACAACTTTTGTTCATGAACAAATGGTATTAAATTTTTTAGAAAAACATAAAATTCAATACGTTCCTCAAAAACGATTTGAAGATTGTAAAGATGAAAGACCATTGCCTTTTGACGCTTATCTAAATGATTATAATATTTGTATTGAATATGATGGAGAAGGACATTATTTGCCTATCCCTTGGAATGGTATTAATGGTCAACAAATGTTAGAAAGGACTCAAAAACATGATAATATTAAAACTAATTACTGTAAAGAACATAATATTATTTTAATACGTATTCCATATTGGGAAAAAGAAAATATTAATTCTATTTTATATAATGAATTATCTAAATTAAATATACCTCTTTAACAACTATATGTTGCGAATATAGTTGAACATAAATGAATCTTATAACTCAGGACGCCTCAAAAACTGGCAAAGGTATTCGTACCATCGCTCTTCGTTTAACAGGCACAAAAGAAGCCGCAGAAGAACTTGAGGAAATGGGCGAAGATACGTCCGATATGATTATGTCACAATCTAAGATGCGTGATTTAATCATGAATGCAACTAAAGTAGCGTCTAACGATTATAAAGGTTTTGATATCCAAGACGAGCTTGGACGCTATAAATCAACCTACGAAATCATGCTTGGTCTTGCTCAAATTTGGGATGAAATACAACAAGCTGACTTTAAGACTGGTGATAATCGTCAAAACTTATTACTTGAATCAATTGCAGGAAAGAACCGTGCATCAATTGCTGCTTCGATTCTTCAGAATCCAGAAATTCTTCAATCTGTTTATGAAGACTCTTCTACCAAAGCCGCAGATTCCGCAATAAAAGAAAATGAAAAAGTTTTAGCAAGTATTAGCGGACATCTCGCCCAACTTAAAAACGCTTGGCAAGAAATGTGGGCATCAGCCACTAATCGTGAAACGATAAACTTTTTTATAGATTTTGCAAAAAGCATAATTGAAGCAATAAATTCTGTGGGCGTACTTAAAGCTGCTTTAATAGCAACATTTGGAGTTATTGCACTTAAAGGCTTAACATCCTCTAATAGTTTACTTGTTAAATATATTGCTTTATTAAAAGAAGGTGGCAATGTTGCACAAATGTTTGG
>Ga0247611_10007265_pt1 | contig 13951 bp, 30 predicted proteins | sample 177DNAGHGhighgp2_FD_192422 | JGI IMG/M metagenome (GOLD analysis project Ga0247611, IMG submission 192422) | Sheep rumen microbial communities from Palmerston North, Manawatu-Wanganui, New Zealand - 1770 DNA GHGhigh gp2 | ecosystem: Host-associated > Mammals > Digestive system > Stomach > Rumen...
AGTTGATGAAGAATTTAAAAATATACACGATGAATATTTATTACAATGTACTTGTACTGAAATGAAAGATAAAATAAACAATGCTATTGATTTAGCTTATCAATATGCTCAAATAGATGGAGACCATCATAAAATGTGGGTTATTGATCAAATGTTAAGAACATTACTTGGTGGTAATTATGAAAATTTTGTAAAAGAATACGAAGAAGATGGTGAATATACTTGGGATACTGGTATTGCACCATAAAGTTTGATTATTAAATGGAGGTAAAAATGATATTACTTGAATTATTTGCAGGAACTAGAAGTATTAGCAAAGCATTTGAAAAAAGAGGACACAAAACATTTAGTATTGAGTGGGATAAAAATTTTGAAAATATTAGTCTTTATGAAGATATAAACAATATAACAACAAAAGATATTATTAAATTATGTGGTGGTATTCCTGATGTAATATGGGCAAGTCCTGATTGTACTACTTATTCAATAGCAGCTATATCACACCACAGAAAGAAAAATACTGAAACAAATAATTTAGATGCAGTAAGTGAATATGCTAAATTTTGTGATAAAACAAACAAACATGTACTTGATTTAATAGAAGAATTAAAACCAAGATTATATTTTATTGAAAATCCTCGTGGTGGTTTTAGAAAAATGGATTTTATGAAAGGTTTATATAGATATACAGTTACATATTGTCAATATGGAGATAAAAGAATGAAACCAACTGATATTTGGACAAATCATCCTAATCCTAATTTTAAACCTATGTGTAAAAATGGAGATAATTGTCATGAAAAAGCACCTAGAGGAAGTAGAACAGGGACACAAGGATTAAAAGGAGCAAAAGAACGATCAGTGATTCCTGAGCAATTATGTGAACATATTGTAGATATATGTGATGAACTACTAAAAAAGGAAGGAGAATAATTATGGAAAACAAAAGAACAATAAATAATGAAGTAGAAAGATGTATTAAATCAATAGGAGAAGATTTAATAAAAAGGGCAGAAGATATAGCAAAAGATTTGGAAAGAGTAAGAACAATATCAATATATTCTACAATAGAAAATGGAACAATAATTAATTATGATGTCACAAAAAACTATGTTGTAGAAGATTACATACATTATGATTTGTTAAAAAATGAAAAAGGAGAATAGAATATGAAAATAATAGATTTACTAAATAAAATAGCAAATGGGGAAGAAGTCCCAAAGAAAGTCAGCTTTGCAGGTCTTATATTTGAATATGATGAAGATGACCAAATGTATAGCAATAATGAACATAAAAATATTTGTGATTATGCTTTTTTAAATGATGAAGTAGAAATCCTAGAAGAAGAAAAGAAAATACCTGAAAAAATAGAATATTATGATGATAGTATTGCTTGGGTTATAGATGGTGCAGGTCAATTAAGTGATGTAGATAAAGTTATAATTGATAAGTTAAATGATGTTATAGATTATCTTAAAAGCAAAGGAGAATAAGTATGAAATTAGAAGATATACAAGAGGGAATGTATATACAAATTTATACTGATGGCAATATATATCAAGTTTATTCAAGTTATGGAAAACTATATATTGATTTTAGGGGAGAAGAAAGAAGTATTGAAAGTTTTGGCAAATTAATTTATAAAATATATAAATTTGAAGAATTGGAAAACATTGGTTCAAAATTAGATTTAGAAAGCAAAGGTGAATAATAATGAGTGAAGAACAATTTGATAAAAGAATTAATGATGATGTTTATTATTGTATAGAAAAAATGGGTGCTTATGAATTATATGATATTTTGTGTGAAAAATGTAGTTTTGAAAAAATGATTACACTTTATAAATTAATTAAGCATAAAATGGAAACATTAGAAGATGAAACAAGAAATTATTGTAATTGTGAAAAAGTGGGTGAGTAATAATGAAAAAAGAAGATTTTGTAAAATTAATAGATGGTAATGTATTTTATAGATATGATTATGCTGATTTTCTTTATAAACAATTAGAATTTAAAGATTTAATTTTAAAAGCATTACATAGATATTTTACTGAACATGAATGTTATGAAATTCATGAATTTTTAAGACAATTAGAAAGTTGTACTGAAAATGATATGGTATGGTTAAAAAGAATGGCTGGTGTTAATAATGAAAGATGAAATAAAAGAAATATTAGATAAAATAACTGATGAAGATTGGTACGAAGAAAAAGATTTAACAGGTATAAAATGGATTGAATTAAAACAAGAAGAAACTAATTTATTATATGACTACATAACTAATTTACAAGAAAAGTACGAAGAATTAAAAGATGAATTGTATTCAACTAATCAAGTAGTAAATGAGTTATTGGATGAAAGAGATAGAAATAAAAAAGCAATTGAATATATAAAAAGTTATAATTTACCTGACAATTTAGGAAAATTAAGTGAAGCACCTATTTCAGTTAGTGAGTTAAAAGATTTATTAAACATATTAGGTGGTGATGATAATGAATAAAATATGTGGATATATTTGTGAACATAATAAAGGTGGAGTTTGTCAAATAACAATTTGTGATAAGCAACCTTATATGACAACTACTACAATAACAAATAATAATAGTTGTGGAATAAGAATATCAAACGAAGATATATCTACATCAACAGGAAAAATAATAATAAATGGAGTAGAAATAACCGATGTTAAAAGTTGGGAAAAAGTAATAAGTATATCAGAAGAAAAAGACAAAGAAATAGAAAGATTGAATAATATAATAAATGAATTAGAAAAATGGTTAAAAGAAGAAAATTACAAAGATGAAGATTTTTGGTGTATTAATTCAGTAGAAGTATTAGATAAATTAAAAGAATTAAAGGAGAATAACAAATGAACATATTTGAATTAATCATTACTATTCTTTATGGATTAATACTTGCAACTACTATAATTGGGATGGTTGTTTATTTGATTAAGGAGTTGAAAAAGTAGCAACTTTACAATTTCTTTTTTTTATGCTATACTTATATTGACTTTAATAAGTCACAGTAAACCCCTTTTTATTCTTTGATAAAAAAGAACAAGATATTTTTCATTTTTCACCTCCTTGTTCTTTTTTCTTGCTTTTATTCTACTTTTATGTTATATTATTATTGAAAATAAAAGGTGGTTATATTATGAATTTACAAGAATTAGGTGTCCCTGAATTATACACTTTCAAAAACATTGTTTTAAATCTTAAGACGATAAAGTCCAACTACATTGGGGTTTTATCGTCTTTTTCTGTATTTAAACATCATGAAAAAGTTCTTTGTCACAAGCAAATTCACGATCAATTCTACTCCCTCAACCTCGACACCTGGAAAATCGACCGAATTTGGGAATATTTAAACAATGACCTCGATTATGAATCTTTATTTTCCATTGCTAATAGACAAAAATAAGTTTTAATGTTATAATTTATATGAAATTTTAGAAGAAAAGTAGGTGATAATTGCGTGGCAAATAATGTTGACAATTTGATACCAAACTCCCAACGAACTAAGGAAGAACGAATTGAAATAGCAAGAGCTGGAGGTATTGCTTCAGGTGAAGCAAGACGAAAAAAAGCCACAATGTTATCTGTGCTTGAAAAAATGCTTGATGATGTTCCTATCAAAGATAACGAGGAAGGCTTAACAAATCGTGAATTAGCTACATTAGGACTTATCAAAGGTGCTAGACAAGGTTATGGTAAAAATTATGAAATAATACAACAATTAATGGAAAAACAAGAAAAGAAAAATGAAATAAATAAAACTAAAATATATTTACCTGCCAAAGATATAGGAAAAGCATTTGTTGATTTATACCGAGATATAAAAGATAGAAAACACGATGATTATTGGTTGGAAGGTGGGCGTGGTTCTATTAAATCTTCTTTTTGGTCTGAAATAGTGCCAGAAGAATTAGAAAATCATCCTAACTGGTGTGCAATATGTATTCGTAAAGTTGCTAACACATTAAAAGATAGTGTTTATAGCCAACTAGAATGGGGTATGGATAAATTAAATGAAACTTATCCGTATATAAATGAAAAATGGGTAAAAACCAAAAGCCCACTTGAAATGAGAAATAAAGAAACAGGTCAAATTATTTATTTTAGGGGTGCTGATGATCCTGGAAAAATAAAATCAATTAAACCTCCAAAAGATATGTATATTGCTTTGATAATTTACGAAGAATTTGACCAAATGAATGGTATGGAAGAAGTACGTAAAATAGACCAATCAGTTAAACGTGGTGGTAATGAGTATCTTACATTTAGGGTGTATAACACGCCTAAATCAAGAAGACATTTTGTTAATATTGAAAAAAGGCTACCAAATCCTAAAAGATTGTTACATAAAAGTACTTATTTAGACGTTCCAGTCGAGTGGTTAGGACAACCATTTATTGATGACGCTGAATTGTTAAAACAAAACAATTTAAAAGCATATCAAAATGAATATTTAGGTGAAGAAACTGGCGATGGTGGAAATGTATTTGAAAATGTAGAAATAAGAGAAATAACCGATGAAGAAATAAATACCTTTGATTTTATTTATCAAGGTTTAGACTTTGGTTGGTATCCAGACCCTCTTGCTTGGACTAAATGTTGCTATAATCCAGCACAAAGCACATTATACATATTTGATGAATTTGTAGTTAATAAAATGAGTAATGCTGATGTTTGGGAACATTTAAAAGAAGAAAAAGGGGTGACAGAAGATGATTTAATAATAGCAGATAGTGCCGAGCCAAAATCAATAGGCGATTTCAAAGCCTATGGTTCATTAATGAAAGGTGCTGAAAAAGGACCAGATAGCGTATCTTATTCAATGAAGTGGTTATCATCGCTTGCTAAAATAGTAATAGATCCTAATAGGTGTCCTGTATCAGCACAAGAGTTTTCAACTTATGAATTTGAACAAGATAAAGATGGCAATTATATTAGTGGTTATGTTGACGCAGATAACCATTGTATCGATTCAATTAGATATGCGTTAAATAATATTTGGAAGAAGAAAGGACAATAGAAAATGTTTAAAAGTATAATTCAATATGTTTTAAGTTTTTTATTTAAAACGAATACACAAACAACAAAAAAAGAAATAGATGACAATAGTAAATATGCAAAATTATATGAAAGCATTGATGATATTAATTTCAATGCAATATTTAGTAATAAATTAGCAAACTACACAATAAGTGATAGTACAATGAACATTGATGGAGATAATGCAAGAGTTGATTTATTAGATAAAACGGGTCAATCAATGTGGAAGAAAGCAAAGAAGATAGTTTCAATGTCTTTCGGTTATGGCGGAGTTATAATCGTGCCTTATGTAAAAGGTGGAAAGATATACTATAACCTAGTGCCACAAAATAGACTTACAATAGATGAAACTGATGGTGAATTAATAACAGGTGCAACTGTATTAGCTGAAAAGAAAGTAATTAGTGGAACAATAAGCCAAACTACTTATTTGCGTTGGACTAATTACAAGGTAGAAAATGGAAATATGGTTATTACACAACAATTTAGCGATGACAAAGGAAACAAAATACCTACACCAGAGTTTTGGAAAGATATACAAGAAGTTCGCACGATTACAAACGTTGATAGAGTTTTATTTGGTTATATTAAATCACCAATAAATAATCGTAAAGCAAATGATAAATATGGTGTGTCAATTACTTATGGTTGCGATGCTACTATTCTTGAAATAAAAGAAACAATGAAACAAATGATTCGTGAGTATGAATTAAAGGAATGCTTTGTTGGTGCTGATGTTACAATGTTTAATGGAAAGAATGCACTACCTAGCAACGGCTTATTTAAAAAGATAGATTCAACAAGCGATGATTTCTTTGAAGTATTTGATCCACAGTTTAGAGATTATACAACTAGATTACAAGAACTATATAAGAGATTAGAACACGAAATAGGTACATCTTACGGTATATTAAGTGAGGTAAATACAAACCAAGCAACAGCTACTGAAATTAAGCGTAGTATGTATGACACATTTACAATTTGTGATGATATGCGTAGCAATATTGAAAAAGGCTTACAAGATTTTTTCTATGCTTGTAATGTATTAGCAAACGCTTATAACTTATCACCACAAGGTGAATATGAAGTTAATTTTGATTGGAGTTATTCATTACTTGAAGATGCACAAACAGAATGGTCACAATTAACACTAGCTTTAAATAAAGGAATTGTAAGCAAGGTTGAAGTAAGACAATGGCTTAAACCTGATGAAACACTTGAAGAGAGTGAAAAAGCAATTAAAGAAATAGAAGAACAAGAACCAAGCGTAGATGATTTACTAGGAACTAGAAATAGTGAAGAATAGGTGATAGTATGTTAGAAAGATTAAAAATAGGATTATCTATTATCTTTGGCAAAGATATAATTGTTTATGAAGAAAATACAAAAATAGTTATTGCTATGATAGGTGGAAAAGAAAATATCTTAAAAAAAGGATTAAATTTTACAATAGATAAATATATAAATGATAATAATGATGAAATAAGATATTTAGGAGGAAAATAATTATGAAAGTAGAAATAAAAACAAACGATAAAGGTTATTGTGATTATTTTAAAATAAATGGTCAAGAATATGGTACAGGTATTTATGAATTAAATATTAAAATAAGTGCTTATGAAAAACCTGAAATTATAATAAAAGCAAAAAGTGATGAATTTATTTTAGATAGTGAAGACACTAAATTATATTTAGAAAAAAAAGAAGACAATGAAGAATAAGGAGGTAATTCCTTATGTTAAATGAACAAGTAATAGATAACTTATCAGAACGCCTAGTGAATAGATTTGAAAATATAAATATCACAATATTAAAAAAAATAGGCGAGAATATAAAAAAAATAGGAACATTGACACCTACTGACGCATTAAGGCTAGAATCCATATTGAAATATGGGGGTGGCTACGAAGAAATAGCACAAGAACTAGCAAAAATAACAGGCTTAACAGTGCAAGATATATATGACATCTTTGAAGGTGTTAGTAAGAAAAATTTGCAGTTTGCAAAGCAATTTTACGATTATCGTGGTGTCAGTTTTATTCCTTATGAAGAAAATATAGCACTACAAAGACAAGTTGAAAGTATTGCTAGAATAACAATAGGCGAATTTATAACAAATACAAGTATGCTAGGTTATGGTTTACAAGATAATAATGGGAATATTGTTTATAAAGGCATTAGAGAAACATATAATCAACTTATAGATGAAGCCATATTGTCAGTATCACAAGGAAAAGAAACTTTTCAAGAAAGTATGTATAGGCAACTTAAAACGCTAGGAAGTGGTGGTTTAAGAGTTATTTATCCAACCACTTATATTGATAAGAACGGTGTAGAAAAACATCATACAAGACGGCTAGATAGTGTTATACGAACTACTATGCAAGAAGGATTAAGAACATTACATAATGCTAATCAAGAACTTATAGGAGAAGATTTTGGCTACAATGGAATAGAAGTATCACACCATACAAATTCAGCTCCAGATCATATTGATACAGTTGACGGAAAACAATTTGTATTGGTAAATAAAGTACAAGAACAAATAAATAACGGAATTGAAATTGAAATAAAGCAAGAAGATATTAGAGGCAATCAAGTAAAAGTTAAAAGCAAAATTTATGATGACTTTAATGCAGTAAATAATTCGTTAGATAGACCTGTATCAACATTAAATTGCCGACACTATACATTTTCAATAATAGTTGGTGTTAGCAAACCTGAATATACACAAGAACAATTAGATGAAGATAAAAAGAAAAATTTAGATGGTTTTGAATTTGAAGGTAAACATTACAGCTTATATGATGGTGAACAATTGTTACGAAAAGTAGAATTAGAATTAAGAAAATCTAAAGACACTCAAATACTTGCTCGTTCTAGTAATAATGTTGAATTAGTTGGGGAAATGCAAAGCAGAATAACTCAATTAACAAGCAAATATAGGGATATATTAAAAGCAAGTGGACTTCCTAGTAAACTTGATCGTGCTAGAGTTCCAGGTTACAGACGTGTTGCCAAAAACAAATTAAAGTGATATAATTAAGTTGCAATTGCAAGACTATAATGTGTTCCATAATGGAGTAGATAACGTTCCACGTTAAGTAGCATTCATCTTATAGTCATTTACTCTCACAAGGAGTAACCCCGTGTTCGACACAATGTCGGCATTAGAACATAGAAATATGTTCTTTTTTATTTTTTTAAAAAAACATTATTTTACTATTGATTTAATATTAATTTAATGGTATAATTAATTTAACAAAGGAAAGAGGTAGATAAAATGAAAGTAAATGAAAGTAATTTTGAATTGTTAAAAAAGGTTAGTGACATTACAATGACTGATTATGAGATAATTTGGAAAGATGCAGAGAATATTGATGGGTACATTGATGAAAATACAATTTTAGGAATGATGGAAGATTTAATTTTAGAAGTAGATAGATTAAAAGAAGAATTGGAGGAAAAATAATGGAAACAAGTTTAATGGTTAATGATTATCCTGAACCAAACGAAGAAAAAGAAAAACACGTAAAAGCTAGAGTAACTATTTCGTTCGATGTTGAATATGATGTTCCTGACGAATGGGAAGAATTAGATATTGAAAGAGATATAAAACAAATTTATAATGAGTTAAATTGGTGTGATGAAAAAATAGAAGATGTAGAAATTAAATAAAAGGAGTGATATGATGAGATTATGGCATTATAAATTAATTCCAGTTTTACCTGATAAAATGCTTGTAGCTGAATGGCGAGAATGTATAGCAATTAAAAGGCAATGGGAAAAAGGAACATTAAAACATAGGTTGGTTAGTTATGTTAAAGATTATGATAAAAGACTCTTCGTTAATTATACACTTTTAGTTGTTCAAGAAATGAATAATAGAGATATTAAATGGAAAAGTGAATATTGGGATGAAATAGTAGATTTTTGTTGGGATAAAAAATGGATTAGATACTCAATAATGTATAATGAACATAACAATCGATACCTAAAACAATGTTATTATAATTTGCAGGAGAAGGCTGACAGAGGAATTATTACAGAAGAAGAATGGCAAAAGATAGAAGATTTATTTAAAAGTGAGGTGGAATGAAATGTTAGATTTGGATAAAGAATATTATGTAGTTGATTGTTGGGATTTTGTTTATTTTCCTAGAATAGTACATATTATAGGAATTGGTGGTAGTAGTGCAAATAGTGAAATTGAATATACATTAGATATGACTGATAATTATAGTAATGATTATAGAACAATGTATAAAGACCAATTAACTAGATTTGAAACATTTGATAAATGCAAAGAATATGCTGAATATTTGAATAATATTCCTGAAAACAAAAAAAGAGCAGAAAGTTGGAATACAAAAGATAAATTTATAATTGAATTTTTTAGAAAAGGAAGTGTCGTAAATTGAATAAAAGATATTACGCAGTATTAAATTGGTTCAAAGAATATGGCTTTACAATAGTTAAGGAAAATCCTTCAACTGCTTATTGGTGTGAAACAATAATGAAAGACCCATTGGGTAATACTTGCAAATATGAAATAACAAATAATAATATTTGGCGTATGAAAAATGGTAGAACATCTTATGGAAAAACAAAAACTGAACTTTACTATAATTTAGATAAAATTTATAAAAAAGGAAGTGGAGTAAATGAATAAAATAATATTTGATGGTGAAAATACAAAAGAATTAAGTGTTAGTGAAACAATACACCAATTAAGATTAGATAATAAGTATTTAGAATTACAAATAATCAATTTACAATCCAAAATAGACAAGGCTAATGAGATATTAAAAAAACCACAATTTGAATATGATAATATACCTTGCAATTATGAAGAAGATATACAAGAATTAAAGATTGTTTTAAAGGAGGATAAATAACATCTTCCTGTTTGTCAAACTTTCAAATTCGTGTTATAATTTTATTTAGTAAGAGTACAAAAAGGAGAAACAAACATGCTAAATGAAATTGTAGTAAAAATTATATTAACGATCGTTGGCTTTATTGTTACTGGCTTATTAGGGTATTTCACTGCAAAGATTAAAGAATATAAGAAAAAAGATAATAATCAACAAGAAGCATTGAAATGTCTTTTAAGAAGTACAATTACTAGCAAATATTATGTATATAGTGAAATTGGAGAGATTCCAAGATATGAAAAAGAAAATATAACATATATGTATGAACAATACAAAAAAATGAATGGCAACAGCTATGTTGATGAAATTTATCCTGAGATATTGAAGTTACCATTGAAAAAATAAAAGGAGGGTTTATATGAAAGCAACCGAAATGCTACATATTTTAAAAACACAAAACAAAAGATTATTTATTATTTGGTTAGTCACATTTATTGCTTTTATCGGATTATTAGGTTACACATTATGGTTATTAAATGATATTGGAACTATTGAAGAAGAAACAGAAGTTACTCAAAACAACGAAAATGGTTATAATAACTATATTGGCAATGATGGAGATATAACTAATGGCAAAACAAACGATTAAAAAATCGACTAAAACAAAGTATCGCAAATCTAAAACAACAAAAGTTGGCAACAAAAGAAGATGTAATACTTGTGGTAGATATATGTAATATGTTTGAATTTACTAAAGAAGAATTTGAAAGTATTTGCAAGAAAGCAATGTTAAATGATGAACTGACTAAAATATTTGAAATGAAAATAAAAGGCTACTCTATTACTAAAATATCAATTGAAATGAATATGAGTGAGCCAACAATAAATAGAAGAATTAAGATTTTAAAAAAGAAAATAATGAAAGTTATTTGATAGAATTTTGATAGAATTATGATACGAACTTGATAATTTCAAGTTCTTTTTTTATGCCATAATGTAACTAGAAGGAGGCAATAGATATGATAAATCGTAATAAAACACATTTATTATACTGCCTTCTTCTTTTTATTTAGGAGGAATTAATATGTATAACCCTTATATGAATATGTATAACCCACAAGCAAATATAGACAAAATAAATGCACAAATAAACGAATTAGAAAAGATGAGAAATCAAATACAACAACCGCCTGTGCAACAACCAACTAATCTTACTCAAAACTTTCAATTAGCACCTACTAATAGAGAAGTAATAAAATATGCAAATTCATTAGAAGAAGTGCAAAGAGATATGGTAATTGGAGATACACCTTATTTTAGTAAAGATATGTCAGTTGTATGGATCAAAAACACAAAAGGTGAGATTAAAACTTACGAATTAAATGAAATTGTAGCAAAAGATGAAAAAGATATAAAAATAGAATTTTTAATGGCACAAATAGAAGATTTAAAAAAGGAGATGAAGAAGAATGAATCCAATGCAAATATTATTGAATCAGATAAAGATGAGAAATCCTCAAATGTTCAATCAGTTTCAAAATCTTCAAAAAAACAATCCACAGGAAATATTGAATAACATGTTTAAAAATTGTTCATCAGAACAAATGAAAGGTTTTATGAACTTTGCTAATGGTTTTGGAATTAGCAATGAACAGCTTAATAAATACGGTATCAAGGTTAAATGACCTTTGATATAAATTTATAGAAAGGAGTGAAAAGAATGAACAATGGTATACAACCAACAGTGGAATTAGCTACTAATAATGGTAATGGTTTTTGCCCATACCCAGTAATGTATGGAAATGGTGGATTTGGAAATGGTGGTTTTGGCTTTGGTTCTGACGCTATATGGCTAATTGTTTTACTTGCATTAGTATGGAATAACAATGGTAATGGCGGATTCTTTGGTGGAAACAATAATGACTTTGCTTGGCTTTCAAATGGTCAAAAAGACATTATGACTAACACTAACAATGGATTTGACACATTACATTTATCTAACCAATTAGAAGGTACTAGAGATGGTATTTATGGACTATCTAACCAAATATGTAGTAGCACAAGTGACATAACAAGTGCAATTTCAAATGGTTTCTATAATAGTGAAATAAGTGCCAATAATCGTGCTATGAACCAAATGCAAGACACATTTGCATTAAGCAGACAATTTGCTGACTGCTGCTGTGAAAACAGATTAGGTATAGCTAACTTAAATAGCACTATTTTAAGTGAAAACTGTGCTGATAGAGCAGCATTAGCTGATGGACTAAAAGATGTATTAATCAACCAAACTGCTAATACTCAACGTATTTTAGACCAATTATGTAATGATAAAATTGATGCTAAAAACGAAAAAATCGCAGACCTTGAAAGACAATTATCTATGAAAGATTTAGCAGCAAGTCAAGTAGCTCAAAACGCTTTCATTGCTCAAGGATTTGCTAATGAAGTTGACCAATTATACAACAGATTAGCAAACTGCCCAGTACCATCAACACCAGTTTATGGTAGAACACCTATATTCACATGCCCAGCAAATAATGGTTGTGGATGTGGATTTAACACAACAAGTCAATTTATTTAATAGCATAGAGTAGAATACTACACACTCGATTACGAGAACTTGCTAACACTTTCCCGACATCGGGAAAACGATAGAGATAGGCAAGGTCTATCTCTTTTATTTATAAACCAAAAAATACAATAAATTCGTTTTTAATGTGTTTATAAACCGAAAAATGTACAATATTTGTGCTAAAAACGTGAAAAAAATCACAAAAATGCACAAAATAATCGTAATATTGTGCAAAATTATTGAAAGGAGAAAAGATAAAATATGATTGAAACTATAATTAATGAACCTCTTGCCCTACCAAGTAATGCAAGTCCAATAACTTTTGATGAAACTGACATAAGAACAAGATGTGCTTCTTGTTGTGGTTGGTTAGATTATTCAAATGGTAATCCTAACTTTAAAATATTTGGAAATGGTTATACAGGTTATTATGATGTAGAGTTTAGTGCTTCAGTTAGCACAGCCACACCAGGTGTCGTTGCCGTTGCCTTATTTCAAGACGGAGTCATCATTCCAGACACATTAAGAGCTGTAACAATTGCAGCTGCTGATGATTATGAAACTATTTCATTTGATAAGAAATTAAGAGTATGTCCTAGAGGCACTACTAATATATCAGTACAAAGTGTTCCTAGTGTACCTACACCAACTACACCTACAACACCTATATCCACTACTCAAGCAATTATAACTAATGCTACATTTAGCATAAGTAGAGTTTAATGAGAAATAATTTAGATATGGCATCTTTAATCTTGCAAGTATATAATTTGATTTTATTAATGCAAGATTTTAACAATACTGATTTAATGCAAGAATTACAAAGACAAGACAATGAATATTTTAAAAAAATCATTGAAAATCAAAATGAAATATTAACCCTTTTAAGAAAGGAGGATAACAATGCACGAGAAGTTAGAAAAGAAAACTGAGGAAAGCATAAATAAAATATTAGATGAAGGAATAACAACAAATAATTTAGATCATTTATATAAATTGGTAGATATATATAAAGATGGAAAGGAGATAGAAAATATGAATTATGGAAATTATGGTGAATATAATGGACGTGGACCAGGACATGGAAGTTATGGACGTGATGAATATGGACGTGGTAGATATGGTGAATATGGAAACTATGGTGAAAACTATGGTAGACGTGGTTATGATATGAAATATCGTGGTGATGATTCATTAGATAGAATGTCAGGAGAATATGGACGTTATATGGAAAGTCGCCAAAGATATGGTGCAGGAAGTCAAGAAAGCGATAAGAGTTTTCATTACATGGTAAAAGCACTTGAAGATTTTGTTATGGTATTAAAAGAAGAAGCTGAAACGCCACAACAAAAGCAACAACTAATGGAAGCATTACAAAATAGTATGAGATAGTATGAGATATTATTTTTATAATGCTAATAGTCACAATAATTTTATTGACGA
>Ga0247611_10007266_pt1 | contig 13949 bp, 5 predicted proteins | sample 177DNAGHGhighgp2_FD_192422 | JGI IMG/M metagenome (GOLD analysis project Ga0247611, IMG submission 192422) | Sheep rumen microbial communities from Palmerston North, Manawatu-Wanganui, New Zealand - 1770 DNA GHGhigh gp2 | ecosystem: Host-associated > Mammals > Digestive system > Stomach > Rumen ...
TAAAAACAAAATTAGCACCAACAGTAAAAAAACATAATTTTTTATCATTACTGTTAATATAGGTTATAAAATTCTTTATCTTGGTTAGACTATAACAAATAAAACTAACATATTCATACCTTATGTCACTTAATTTATTTAAAATCACATCTTTTTTGAAGTTGTATATATCTTCAATGTGTTCTTTTCTTTTTTCTTTCTTGGAAAATGTCCAAGAAAAATCACCGTTTTTACCTTTCCTGTTAAACATACTGAAATTCTTTACATATTTTTTTGCGGTTTCAGTACCAATAACAAGTGTGGGCAGGGATTTATCCAAATCTTCTACACAGGTAGCCTTATTAAAAATGTCTTCATAAACAGACGATGGACTTTCATCTAATATATTTGCTAATTTCTTCATATCGCAAATATACTACTTTTTTATCAATTTTTCAAATTATATGATAATTGTGATTGAACATTTTTAGCATATATATTCCATTGTTCTTGATTGAAATAGGTGCTATAGCCACCACTTGGTGGCTTATATGGTATCAAAGGAACTCCACTAGGTGACAAGGTTTTAATATTTTTAAATTCCTTAGATGCTGATGTTATTGCACCATTTAAATCACTACTGGTGACATAGTAAGTCTTTTCATTTCCACTCCTGTCTTTAACCTTACAAAATATTATTTCATTACGGTAAGAATTAACGAGCAATGGAATAAATACCTTTCTATGATTTATTTGTTTAAAAAATCTTATTAGTTTTTCCTTTAGCGTTTGTCTAATAAGATTAGGCATACTGCTATCTGTGGCGGTAATACTCACGACCTCCATATCCTGTGCCATTCTCCATTCACCCGACAAATCAATACTAACAACAATATAACTTGGTGCAGCATTTTGTGAAAGGTATTCTTTGATGGTGTTTAATGTTGATTTTCTTTCTGTCTCTTTTTGTGAACCTAATTCCCCAAAATACTTGTATTTCTTATCACTTTTATCAATATCTGGATTTTGCCATACTTGAGCATATGATAAATAATCACCGTTTTTACAAAAATAAGGCGACATAAAATATGCCCAAGTCCCTCCAAACAGTACAGGTTTTGTTATGGAAGTCGAATCATAGGATTCACCTTCATTAGACCCCGATGAACCATAACTGTTGGAGGAATCTGAACCTGAACTACCCGCGCCTTCATTTAAGTCATCTGCACCTGATACTGTTGTTGGTGGACAAACAACTTCTTCTGAACTTGAATCACCACTACCATTATCAACATTAACCTTACAACTAGTAGTTTTTACATTACTTTTGTATAAGTTTTCAAGACGTGTCAATTCATTTATTCTTGTTTTTGTCTTACATTCATCTTCTGACGTAGAAGGGTCATCACAAACTTCCCAATTATTTTGCCACCACAAAAGGCTTTCACGCGCAGTCATTTCTTTATGTGATAGATAATAATCTCTAAAATTTCTATAATTTTCGTGCCAACAATATCTCAATTGTATGTCTGGGTCTGAAATTATACCATTATTGTGTTTTCGGCAAAACGCTTCAAATGGCTGTCTTCTCATTGCTGATGGCTGTGGACTCCATTGAAACAATCCGTATGCTTTACTTGATTTATTTTCATTTGTTGGGTCATAGGTACTCTCCTGACGCACATTTGCACATATTCCTAACGCTTGATTTGGGGTAAGACCTTTGCTTATAAAGAAATTGATTATCTTTACACATATACCTTTAAAATTATCATTAACATTACCTAGTAAACAATCAGCCATTTTAATAACTTATTTAAAATTATTTACAATTCACGGGTTTTGCATTTGGATGATATTGCTCATATACTTTATCACTAAATCTCCAAATTTGAACTGACCCACCTTCATTAGGTATTCTTAAACCTTGCTCACAAGCTGGACTTCGCTGTACACAATCACTTCTCCAATCTTTTCCTGTATACATTGCACCATGAGCAGTTGCCCCACCATCACCGTGTCTTCCAAATATTATCATAATATCACCAGGTTCTAAACCTGACCAATATCCAAGTCTCTTTTGTTCCTCATAAGATTCGTCTTTGTTTCTTGTATTAATTTTTTTACCGTCAAAAACACGTATAAAACCACACTTTTTCATCCAAGTATCGGCTCTCATTGAAGTATCTGGACTTCCTGTATCACCCCACCAATCTATTGTTATGCCACCTCTTCCATACCAAGTACTTGGTCCTGCTGTACAACATCCTTTATAATTGTTATATCCTAAACGATAACCTTGTCCCAAGCTTTTTGAATTGAGCGTTGTTACGCCTTCCAAAACCCTATCCATACATATGTATTTAGAACGGTCATTTTTATTGACCAAATGCCTATACTGGTTATAATCATAACTGGTATCACCGTTACTGTCTGTATTCTTTTTAACACCGTTATCTACTATTGTTTCACAATCGTCAGTTGTGCCATATTTATCTTTTTCTTTATATGACATATTCTTGGTGAACCAAGCATTTGAATAAGGTACTGCCCTATTAGACAGTTTCATTGCCTTAACTTTGGTGACCATATTACCGGGGGTCATTGTATGAGTTACATTAAAAATCATATAAGTACCCCTCCACATAGGAACATTCATCAATTGGAAATACATTAACGGCTGAATCTGCGCACAACCCATCATTTCAAATTCACAAATATAGGAGTAGTTACTGAAAACAGGGTATAAATCCTGGCCAATAAATGCAATCTTATGTTCATTTGATGCGCCCTGTTTTGCTATATGTGACAACGTATTAATCACGGCACTAGTAATGACGGGTGTTTCCATATTAAGATTGACGTTCTTAAATAGATGATTATGCTGGTAGCCATAAGCAAGACCAAATGATGGAACAAAGTAACCATATCTTGTTACATCTTCATCAGAATCAAAATCACCTGCGTTTTTCTTTAAAATAGGTGGCAAATCCCTGTCATCTTCAAGTGGCAATTCAACAAAGTTACTTGGCAAATTTGTATCATGCATTGCCTTGGCATCATTGTAACTCCAAATATTAAATCCATCTTCCTTATAGTTATTTAATTCAGAAGGTGTTTCTGACAATTTAGGCACATAGATAATCACAAACCTGTTATTCATTTGTGCGGGTGGTTGTGCATTATATGGCATTGGCGTAAACATACCTTGTAAAGCCTTTACTGCTTCTTCTGGGTCAGGTGAAGCGAGATTGTCAATAAAATCAGGAATAGCCAAAAACAAACAATGGTGTCGTGTTGTTAAGTCACCAATGGCTTTAAATACAGTTGAATCTTCGTTACAATATGTATTACCATCATATATTTCAAGAAAAACTTGACAATTTGTCATCAATCTGCTTGTTATATTACGATAAAATGAATCGATAAAAACAAAATTATTGAAAAAATTCTCAACCATAAACCCATGATTAGTTGATGATGCTTTGTCATCACCCGATAACCACTTATCCCATAGCATTTTCAGATAAAGGTAAATCGGTATAGCGACATCACGTGTAAATTCAGCAATGTCTTTATCATCCGGATTACCTGCATCATTATTTCCATTTATTTCAACATTACTTGATTTATCTGCAAGTTCTTTAAGTTTAGTGCCAAAACTCCTTAAATAAGACTTTAGTGTATCACTTGAAATAACAACATCAGTACCACCTGTCGGGTTTGCCTCAATTGTTTCCCTGTTTTTCCGTTTATTGGACATATCAAGAACCATTGTCTTATTGCAATACAATGTTCTTAATAACCTTTGGCAAGTTTCATTTTCTTCCTTAAGATAAACAAACAGGTTTTGCGTATCACTTTCATTTTCAAGACAGATTAATGAGAAATTTTTTACGCTGTCCCCAAACCATTTGCTGTAATCAATCTCAGCAGGACTTTCTTCACTGCCACCCGAATTTCTCTTATTTATCTCCTGTCTTATATATTTTATTGCTATAGCAAATGTCGATGCGTTAAAATTCACAACTTTGTTTTCAAGTTTAGTGGTTAATTCACTATTTCTTGCAATAGTTTTCCAATCGCCACTAACAAACTCTTGGAATTTATATATTAAACAGTTTGTTATATGATAATCTGGTAATTCACCACCAAATAAATCTTTTATATACACATCATAGAAATTAGTATCCGTTGTGCTGCAACCAAATTTATATTTACTGAATTTCCCATTGGTCTTATAGAATAAAGTGGCTTCATTACCACTATTCAATGACGGTTTTTTAAACTTACAGGTTTCATATTCAAACATTATCGGGTCTTTCCCATTTTCCTCTATGTATTTGTGTCTCCATAACAAACCGCCATATAACAAAGTCAAACAATAAGGTATTGCCTGAATACTACCATGTTTTTTATCAGAAGAAAATGCTGTTATTGTTTTTATACCCAACATTCTTTGTGATAAAGAATGTAAAAACAGTAAAGCCTTAGTTTCATCAATAATCTCTGATACATTGCCGTTTTGCATATAATAAAACATACTACCAAAAAGTGCCATCGGCTTCTTGTCAGACTTATCCTTATATATTTTTAACAAAGGAATAGCCAAAGAATCAACACTTACGCTTTCGCCACCAACAATCCATCCACCTTCATCACTGCTCTTTTTAATCGAAGGGTGATAACGTTCCAAAGTCTGTAAAAAGAAATCTTTGGTATAACTTCTTGTGGCTTTAACCCAATCAAATACGTTTTCAACCGTTGTTGACGCATCATTATTGATTTTTTCAGCCAATTTTATTTCCTTCACCTTCTTGGTCATAACGCCAACATGTTTGTAAAACTCGGAATAGGATGACTCATTGACATCCCAATACCTATTAAGTACTTTTGAGAAATCCTCCTCATAACTATCACCATATATCTTGAAATTGTTGGTTGACATTTCAGAATAACGTTTCATAATACCATAAGCAAGTGATGGGTTGGTTACAACATCAAATTTCTCATGACAAATTATATTCTTATACCTTTCTGGTTTCGCCTTATCTTTTAAAAGTGATTTTGCATTGCAATTAAACAATAAATTGTCATAGACATCATAATTTTCATTACTTTCTGATGCCACAAAATTGAAATATGTATTTGAACTATCACCTTCATAAGGGAAATAACGGTCATATGTTGAGAAATCATAAATACTACTTGGAACCAATCCAAATCTTGACTTGGTATAATAGTGAACGTAATTTACATTGCTGCCACTTTGTACAAAAATAGGGTCTCTTTTCTGTCTTTTAACAACATCACCCATTATACCCTTATTTGTTTCAAAAGGATGAACTTGAACCTGACCATTATCACGGGTTTCTCCCATGTTATCTTCATCCTCAGCACATAACATTATATCATATATCTTATCACCAAGTGGTTTATTGCCTGACACATCAGTAATCTTATTTTTAATTACATCTTTTGAAGATACATTGATATAAAGGTTATATGCATCCATTTTACCCATAGTTTCTGCTATTTCAGAGGAAACACTGCCGTTTTCCAATATGCCGAAAAGTTGTGCAGCACGTAAACCCAATAAACCTGCAAGATATGATATGCCAAGTTCCGAAGTACTTGAATTAAATACAGAGGAAACATTATTAATGTCATTAGGTGTTACCGGTATATAAGAAATTGTCGAACTTTTTTCACGGAAATCTACATCACCGTTCTTTGTCTTTTTACAAGCAAGGAATAGAGACCTCACAAGTTTTTCTTCTTCAAAATACGGACTAAAATCACCAACCCACCCCAAAGTATTTTCATCTTCAAGCGATTTGTTTTCATTATTGGTTGACGAAGCCCTTGTAACCATAGGCCATGCAGGAACAGAAGTTCTGTTTGTTGGTATTGTATCGGTTCTTGTTATATCCACCATCAAATAAGACGGGTCTCTATAACCCTTCATTTCATCTTCCTTGATGTTCTCATAACATTTATACATCATATAGACAAGAGTTTCAACATGACACATAATCATCTTAAAGATGTTACCGATATATGGACCATACCCAATTTGTCTTGAGCTAATTTCACATAGTCCCTTTCTTTCTGTTGTTCAATTACATCTACCTCATTTCCAATTTGATTCATTCTGTCGTTTACCCTTCTTCTTAAATCGTGTAAATCGACAATACAAGCATATCTGTGAATGTCATTAGTAACATCGCGGTTAAGTTTTTGAATAAGTAAAGTCGCAGTATTACGCTCCATTCTTCTTCTTTCACCCGACAAATCTTTTGTGTTAAAATCTATATTGCATAAATTATTAACATCAATTACAGAACACTCTTTACAACCAATAACATGTATCCCGTCTTCCGTTTCTTCAATTTCAAATAAATCAATACAATTTAAGTTAGGAAAGGTTTCAGTACATTCATTTGGTAACGAACTATTAGGTAACTTATTTGAAGAGTAACTTTCATTATACGACTTGAATTCAAGTATTAAATCTTCGAATGCCTTACTCACACTATCCGTTATCTCTATTTCTTGCGAATTAGAAAATAATACAATCTGTTCATTTGATAATGGTACTTGTTCAACATCAAAATTCTTTAATGACGTGACATTAGTCATACCACACAATTCACTAATAAATCTTGCAATCTGTGAGTAAAGTTTACCAAGTTCGGCCTTTTCCGTCTCAGCCGCTTGAAGTGCCTCATTGTTTTCATCAGACAATAAATTAAGAAGTTTGTCATCCGCTAAAGCATTATTTATCCTCTCAACAAACTTATAAATCTTAGGCATTGGATTACCTTTACTCTTATATGTTCTCCATGCCTTACTCCCAAGTCTGCTATTCCAATATTCCCTACCCGCATAATCACAATAAGGTGCAGCAACAATGTATTGAAAAGGAATATCCGTGAGTAATGAATAGGAGTAGCCAATAAACGTAGCAGTGGCCTCAAAATTTCCTGTTTGGGAATTAAGACTGCCCTTAAAGCCACTACAAGTTAATTGCAATGTAACTGGTTTTCCATAAAAGCCTTTAATTTGCAGTTTAAACTTAGGATATGGCGCAGTAAAAAATGCACCGAAAATATTATCTATGGTCAACTTATCATTATAGTGCGTTGCTTCTTCTCTACCGAATAAAGAAGAACCACGTTGGTCTACAAATTTGATAGTAACCGTTGGTGTGTAATAATTTTCAAACGCAACCGTTATATTTTCAATACCAAGACCTTCAACAATGTTCTTTTTAAGAATGTCCTCATAATGTGTATCGGTATAGTAAGTTGTCAAAAATGATTTACCTTCTATTTCTTCACCGCCAAGAAATGAGACCCAGGGCTTACTTTGGTCAAGCCCAAGTTTTGAAGTCCAAAAAATATTAAACTTACCACTTGCATCTTCACCTTGTTTTGCAGTTTGTTTATAACGCGAAACAACCTCAACAATTAGATTAAACGAAATACACATATCTGAGTAATCAGGGGTTAATGGTACACCATTGACATCCCCGAATACATCATTAGGTTCAACATATAGTATTCTCCCTTTTTTTCCTACTTTAGGTAATTTTTCTGCCATAAATTAAATTCTGTTTGCTTTACTGTTCTTTATTGCAATTTCATAACGGTTTAACGCACTTGTTAAAGGATACGGAATCCTTATAATGGCACCATCCCTGACTGCATATTCGTAACCACCAAGATGTGGGTTAGCTTGTAATATTAGCCACGCATAATCGGGGTCACCATAATATTTGTATGATATTGTGTCAAATCGCATTGTTTTTTTATCAAAAACAATGTTCATATCTGTTCCTTCTTCCGCTATTCTAAGAAATGGTACAAATCTTACTACACCATTTTCTCTATATTGCGCGTATCTGTCGTAATATTTCATTTCACTTCTTTATATTGTTGTGTTATATAAGCATAATTTTTTGGATTGCTGAGGTCAACACCGTGATGATTTGCGCCACCAACTTCTTTACTGTTTTTCTCAGAGTCATAATACATTCGGTCTGCCCTATTGTCATAAAATCTTGTATTGGCATAATAATTAAATGTCATTGCGTTTTGCAATCGTCTAATTGGGCCAGCAATATCACTGCCGCCAATGAATTTGAAACTAATATTCACACGAGCAAGTAACGGCTGCATACCAATGCCTTCAGTATTCATATCCCATTGAATACCATTAGACACATCGTAATCTATATTAACGCTATCAATTACAATCAACTGATTATAAAAATCACCAATGCGTAATACACAGAATGGCGGTCTACCAAACGCAAGGTTATTTGCAGTCATACCTGTCATATCAGACATTGTGATAGTATTACCTTGACGTGTACATTGATTGAGGAAGGTCAATCTTGCATTAAATCCCTCAGGTGTCATTGAGTGAAACGCCGGGTCAAAATATTTGATTTTATCCATAAGTTTGTTGAAAACCAAAGGGTCTTTTTTCTTCAAAGCACGGAAAAAATAATATTCTTGGTCATAACGTAACACGTTCTTATCACCCTTATTGCTCATTCTCGGCATACCATATTTTCTATATTCTTCACTTAGAATACCCTTATTACCATCAGGACCAAATATAGCATCATAACTTCCTTTTTCCATTGTTATATCTTGTGATGCACCTCTCATATCATCTGTTGTCGTAAGTTGTCTGTACACTTCATCTAAAACAAGTTCATGCGACCCGTCCGCTAATTTTCTCTCTGTCCAAGTTCTGCCTTGCATATCTTTATATTTTCCATCTATTTCAGTTTCTGTATAATTGGTGTACTTTACAAACTTGGTTGTATTTTCTTCTTCAGGTTGGGCCTGAGACATTTCAGCAAGTTTTTTGGTTTCATCTGTTTCAAAAAATAATGTGATTTTTGCTGAACGCCATAACTTCGCACCAAGACTTGAGTGGTCATATTTATTTGTTTCTTTTATTTTGTGTCCTGAATCTATAGTAGGCTCAACTTCTATACTTTCTGGAATTATATTATTTTTTCTTAACCAATTTACAATAGTATTTGCCCTTGCTGTTGCAAGATTATCATTCCTATCTTCATTTACTTTTGTAGATGGATTTATACCATGTTCATTTGATAAACCAACAGCCTTAACGTCAACTAATTTATAATTTTCAAAAATTGTATTGACTTGATTTGCAATAATATCACCATAAGCACTACGGTCTTTACAAAATTCTTCCGCATTCTTGTAATTTTTTCTTTTTGCAACCACTTGGGCAATATCAGCAAAGGTACAATAAATTACGTCAGTACTATCTTCCTGTTCATCTGCCCTAAACGATTCATCCCAACTTGACATATCTGAATTTAACCCAAAAGACACTTCATCAACATAATTTAAATTTTTTGGTGTTACGGATAAACCGCCTTCTTGGTCAACAATTTTCTGTCCATAAGTATTCCTTGTTTCGTTTTTACCAGCTGTTTGGTATCTACCATCTACTCTATAGTACCATCGTTTCTTTTCTGTTTTCACAATTTTGGAATAAGGTAAAGCAAAACCATAAATAAAATTATTTTTTTCATCCAAATCTTTTAACATATCTTCTCCCGTGATACCATCCCCTTCCAAGATGCAATCACTAACAGGTCTTGAAGTTGTTTCGTAACCAGGATTTGTGTGTTTTTCGTTTTTACTACCACCAAAAAAATCAATATTCAAATTTGAAAAAGTAAAATCGTGCATCATTCCATCACTTCCTTCCATTGTTGTCATATCGGTTTCACCATTCTTTTGACAACCGGCACCTGCTAAAAGATAAGCAACAGCAAAATCTTTGTCATCGTAAAAACCTGAATAGTTGTTAGGGAAAAAGGCATAGAAAGACACTTTCTTTGTTTCTTTTGGGATTTCTGGCTTTGGAGGAGGTGGTGGTGGCGTGTTTTCCTTAACCGTAGGGGGTGTAGAAACACGCGTGTCCAAATATTCATCCGTTAAAGGTGTTGGACGGACACGAGACATAATGCTTCTTGGGTCTTCAGGGTCTAATGAATCACAGCCCGCAAAAAACCTCATAAGGTCTGTATCAGTATATTCATCCATACCTGTGCCATCATCATCATACCAACTGATATAGTCTATAACTGATGGATGGTCAACAACCATAAGGAATGACAAAGTACCACTCCTTACAGTATTAACATATGTATAAACATCTTCACCACGCCCAATAAAAGTATTCGATGACCAATTGACATTTGTTGTTTCATTAAATGTTATGCCATAAGGAGGAAACCACATTATTCTTCCTCCAAGTGGACCTCTCTGCTCCCAAGACAACGCCTTTTCAAATGAATATGGGTCATAGCCTCTCCAAGCCAAATTCTCTATTGAGAACATACAATCTTTGGTGTGAATATTCGTGTCTCTTGAATTGACATATTTGGGGGTTATTTTTAAAATGCCATCACCACCCTTATCAAGACTTAAAACAGATTTATTCCAATCATTATTATCTTCTCCACCGTCTTTCCATCCATAACCCTTATCAGCATCACCATTTTCTCTCGAATATTCAAACCCTTTCCATTTATGAAATTTTGACAACGAATCATCAGTAGTGTCAATAACGATTTCTTCACCCGTATTTGGGTCACGTTCTACGGTTGAAAATGGCCTTATGGTCTTATAAAATTGATTATATTGATAATGGTGTGTCCATACGCGGCAATACGGGTTATTATAACCATTCAACATATATTGACCACCGCCAAATGGTTTTTCCATATCAGCCTTTAATAGATTTCTACCGTGAGATTCACCATAGACGGTCTTTTTACTCCCATTATATATTATACTGTTACTTTTACCATCTGTTTTTGTTCCAAAACGTGAAATCAGAGTATTAATTTTATTACGTTCAAACAATGATTTGGTTTTGAACAACAATGAATTTTGGTCTTCATTCCATCGCCATCTTCTTGTTCTGAAATACTTGTCATCACCTTGTGACAGGTCATCAGGATAAAGATTGCCATAATCAAAATTATCAGGCGATTCTGTTTTCTGTGCACTAGCAATATACGGACTCCTTTGTGTCGAAAGTACGCCAGCGGGTTCACTGCTACGAACTTTACTCACAAAATCAAGATAATTCATACCTTCTGCATAACTCGGTTTTAACACATGTGGCGTTATATTATCAGAATTACCATAATCTACAGCGTCACTACCAAGATTATTAAGGGTTATACGTCTTTCATTGATGTTTATCTGCATCAATCTGTTCATGAAAATTCCCATTTTTGTGTTGAAATCACAAAATTCAAGAATGGAAATCCCCAACATTGTTTCCATTAAATCTGTTGTTGCACCACTTAAACGTGTTGCCAAACTATCTACATTCGACAACATCAAATTATGTAATGCAGTTATAGAACTTCTTTCACTACCTACCAAATCAGCATTCTCATATGAACGTTTAACACCATCCAAAATAAATTTTGACTGTTGGTTTACTGGGCTATTATGTATGAAATCTGTATATTTTGACACGTCATTAAATTATTTTTATAATTATTTTATCCAACATAATTTCTATTTCTATCAAATGTAGATGATTTACCACCATTTTCTGTTGTTCTAAATTCCTTAGTTATAGTACTTACAAATTCTCTCATTAAAATCGGATTTGACTGTAACATACCTAAGAAATCCATTGTTTGTCCGTTGCTTTCAATCTTTATACTGCCACTAAATTCATGTTTTATTGTTTGCGTTCCACCTGTATGTGAACTGTTTAAACTTAAATCCTTTATAGGTTCTAGAATTTCCCTTACCATCTGATAAGTGTTGTTTGAAGCCTCTATTGCACCAACAAATGAATCATCTATTTTACCACCAGGTTGATATGCAAGAATATTATCTCTACCTGATGTTTGGATGAAACCATCGTTAATCTTTGTAAGATTAGCATCAGGTGCAGAAATTGTCATTGGCTCACCACTACTTCTAACATAGCCATCACCCATGTTTCTAGCTCTCGCCACTTCCATTTCAGGAGAGATTTTTTTCCCTCCACCGTTTCTCTTTTTCTCCCAAGCATCCAATTCTGCTTGTGATGGCATTTCATTAATCATTTTTTGAATGTCATCCACCGTAATATCATTACGATTATCACTTTTTATCAAGCCAACTGCCTCCATTGAATCAGCCAAATCGTCCCATCCTTCTGTAATAATATCACGATAGTTTTCCAATGTTTTTTGTGAAAGCGCGCCACCCTTTTCGTTTTTCTTTTTTTCAAACTCATTTATTCTTTCAACAGTGGCCTTTCTACCGTGTCCTGATTCATTAAAATAATTAAGCCACGCTCTTTTAGCAGTACTCATTTGGGCGTTATTAACTACCCCATTTACTGTAGATGAGGTATTATTAGCAACCGTTTTTTGTCCTGATACTTTTACATCTTTAACTTCACCCTTATAGTCATTAAGTTTTTCTTGCCATTCTTTATTAATTGCAGCTTGGGCAGCGTTTATAGATTCGCTAACATATTGTAATGCAGATGTAATATCACCTGTTTTATTTCTAATCTCAATAACTTCTTTATTAATCGCTGAGGTATCATTATCGATATTTGTCGCAAACTGTTCAAGAAAACTCTTAACATTTTTTGTTATTTCCTCTTGTTTTGTTTTTACCTCTTTATAAATGTTTTCACTATTATTTAGGTAATCATTATGAATGTTAGTTAGACGTTGGTTAAGATTATCCATTGTATTCTTATAATCCTTGGCTGCTTGGTCGGCCAATTGTAACCATTGTTCACCACGTTCCCTCGCAACCAAAGAAACAAGTTCCTCAACCATTGTTGTCATTTTTTCTTCATAATTGTCAGATACTGTTGCATAATTTTTTAAATCTTCGGCATTTAGTTCTGATATATCTTTTTTAACAAATTCACCCTTATTCTTATCTAAAAGATTAACAGTCCAAACTTGTCTTTCCTTATCATAGGTGGCAGCATTTGACAAATACTGTAATTGCTCATCACTAAATTCTTTCTTTTGTTGTAAAGACATACTTGCCCTTATTGCCTCAGTTTGGTTTCTACGTCTTATTTCCTCCCTCAGTTCCTCACCTGTTCGGCCTTGCAGTTTAGCAATCTGTTCAATAAACATGTTTTCAGGCATATTGAATGTGGTTTCACCGATTTTTTTATCAAACGTACCAAAGCCTTTTGTCATATCCTGCATACGTTTTGCATAACCAGGTGCATCGGCCCAAGCATCAAAAAGCATACCTAACGGGTCGCTGTTAATTGCTGCCATACCACCAAGCACTTGGAAACCTGCTGATTGTGTGATAACACCTTCAATGCCACCTTCACGAACTTTATCAATCATGCCCCCAAGACTTTCCATCCTGAATTTTGTCTGTTCGGCCCATTTTACCATTTCACGCAAGGATTTTGTTCCTTCCTTGAAGTTGTACCTATTCGCAAGTTTTAGGTTATTGGCAACATCCTTCATATACTTTCTTGCGTTAAGGCCCAATTTGTTGATATTGTTCATTTCGTTCTTAATCACTTCTGCAGTATCACCTGCCGATTGATTAAAAGCTTCCATTTCAGAAACATATTTTGCAACTGTGGAATCGTCACCAACTAAGACACCAAGACTAACTGCTTTGTCTAAATCTTCTCTGCTTAATAATTTATTACGTCCGCTTTCTTCTGAATATGCGTTTTGGTATGCTGCAATTTCCTCTTCTGATTTGCCATATTTTTGTGCTAATGCCTTAACGGTATCAAGATGCGCTTGTTTAAATGCTGCCATACTTTCTTTTGTCCACATTCCAACATTTAAAGCAACATCGTTCATTTTTTCATCAAACTTTCTGACCCATTCCTCTATCGCTTGTGTTGTTTTTAACCAGTTCTTTTCTACTGAGGTAGCAGCATCT
>Ga0247611_10007267_pt1 | contig 13948 bp, 9 predicted proteins | sample 177DNAGHGhighgp2_FD_192422 | JGI IMG/M metagenome (GOLD analysis project Ga0247611, IMG submission 192422) | Sheep rumen microbial communities from Palmerston North, Manawatu-Wanganui, New Zealand - 1770 DNA GHGhigh gp2 | ecosystem: Host-associated > Mammals > Digestive system > Stomach > Rumen ...
GTTCGATGTTCACCCACCCTACCAGATTGACGGAAACTTCGGGGCTACAGCAGGCATCGCAGAGATGCTGTTGCAGAGTCATGACGGTGCCGTACACCTGTTGCCCGCACTGCCATCGGTATGGAAGAAGGGCAGCATCAGTGGTCTGCGCGCACGCGGTGGCTTTGAGGTCAGCATGGAGTGGAACAGCGGAAAGCTGTATTATGCAGACATCCGCTCGACCATCGGCGGCACCCTGCGCCTACGTTCCTACGTGGAACTGGAGGGCGACGGTCTGGTCGAGGCTGAGGGCGACTGCCCCAACCCACTCTATGCTCCGGCACAGATCAAAGAACCACTGCTGTCGAAGTCACTTACCTCAAAGCCCTCGCTGTCAGTCAAGAAGGTGTATGAGTATGACCTGCAGACCACAGCTGGCGGCGAGTACCGTGTCTGGCAGAAAGGCTCAGCGACGGAGGTTGGCGCTGCGCTAATGAATAATGAAAAACGAATAATGAATAATGAGACTTACGACCTGCAGGGCCGCCGCACGTCTCACATCTCACGCCTCACGCCTCACGTAAGAATTGTCAACGGAAAGAAAATCATAAAATAAAACAAATACAATGAAAAAGATTCTAAGTCTATTAGTGGCTGCATGCTGCACGATGATACTGCAGGCAGCAAAAGTAGAGAAAGACGTGACTATCAAGGTTAACGGCGAGAGCCGCTCCTACAGGCTTTATGTCCCCAACAACGCTAAGAGCAACTGTCCCCTCGTACTGTCGCTGCACGGTGCCAGTGGCTCAAGCAATGACAAGAGTCCCTTTGGATCGGATGTAGCTGACCAGGCCGGCTGCATCGTGGCCTACCCGCAGGGAAAGCAGATTTATTTCCCTGTCTTCGGCGGCTCGGTCACCGGCTGGGATGCCTCAGGCGAGACCAACGCCGACGTGCAGTTTCTCTTGGCAGTCATCGAGGACGTAGCCAAGAAGTACACCATCGACCGTCAGCGCATCTACTGCTGCGGCTTCTCCAATGGCGGCATGATGACGTATGCCATGACCAACGCCTGCAGCGACGTCTTCGCAGCCTTCGCCTCCATCAGCGGATATCCACTCAACGAATTTCACTTACGTCTAACGGGCAAGCGTCCCGTGCCGTTCCTGCACATCCACGGCAAGGCCGATGACTTCGTGCTCTACTCGCTGATGCCCAAGATTGTCGACCAGATGGCGGCCCGCAACGGTGCCAACTCCGTCCCCAAGAAGACCGTGAAAAGCGGCAAGTACACCAAGAGCATATACGAGGCTGGTGAGGGCGGTTTCCCCTATGTCTACTACGAGATGGACGGTATGGGACATAGCCCTTATACGGGCAATACCGACGAAGGGCACTCGGGTAAGACCATGTGGAACTTTTTCAAGCAGTACACGCTGGACGCCCCCTGCGATACCACACTAAAGTGGCGTCCGTGTGTCGAGATGGAGGGTTTTGTGCCTAAGGATCACGGCTATTCCATCAATAACAATACCTACGTGTTCTATTATGGTGAGACACCACAGGCAGCAGGTAACAACAACAAGCATAACGTCTACCGCACCCTGCAGTTCCTGACAGGTAAGTACAAACTCTGCTTCAAAACCCAGGGTGAGGCTGGCAAGACCATCACCGTGAAGCTACAAAAGCTGCCTGTGTCGGGCACCAAGGGGCTCGTGCTCAACACAACCGCTAACGTGGGCGAAGACACCGTGCTGCCCTTCGAGGTCACTGATAGCTGGGGTGAGTACCGTCTGACTATTACGCGTTCTTCAAAGAATGATGCCGTGACCATCTCCGATGTAGCTATCTACACGATGACCGATGACGAGACCACGGGGATTGGCGCAACGCTAATGAATAATGAAAAACGAATAATGAATAATGAGGTCTACGACCTGCAGGGCCGCCGCTCGTCTCACGCCTCAGGTCTCATGCCGCACATCAAGATTATTAACGGAAAGAAAATCATTAAATAAACCATATGAAGAAACTACTTCTTTCTTTATTACTCATTCATTGTTCATTACTCATCAGCCCTATAGAGGCACAGAACCTTACGCCACTCACCAAGACCCACGTGGAGACGGGCGACATCGAAGGCATCGCTGAGGGAACACTCGCTATCTATAAGGCCATTCCCTACGCCGCACCGCCAGTGGGCGACCTTCGCTGGCGTGCCCCACAGCCAGCAAAAGCCTGGGAGGGGACACTGAAAACAGACAAGTTTGGTCCGCTGCCCCCACAGCCCACACGTCGTGGACGTACGGCAGAGATGATGAACGAGGACTGTCTCTACTTAGGTATCGCCACACCGGCCAAGAGCATCAGCGAGCGTCTGCCCGTGATGGTATGGATTCACGGCGGTGGTTTCCAAACCGAGTGGTACGGCGGAGATCTGTGGCTACACCTCGCACAACGCGGTGTGGTTATCGTCTGTATTGAGTACCGCACGGGGGCCCTCGGCTTCATGGCTCACCCCGAACTGACGAAGGAGGACCCGAAAGGGCACTCGGGCAACTATGGACTGCTGGATCAGATCTTTGCTTTACAGTGGGTTCAACGCAACATCAGCAGCTTTGGCGGCGACCCTGCGAACGTGACCATCTTCGGTGAGTCGGCCGGTGCCATCAGCTGTAGTATACTCTGCGCTTCTCCGTTGGCCAAGGGTCTCTTCCACCGTTGCATCAGTCAGAGCGGCGGCTCGTTTGCCCCGTGGCGCGACCAGCCCCGCACACTGGGCATGGATGCCTCGCAGAAGGGTGCCGAACAGCAGGGAATGGCATTCCAGAAACATCTGAAGAAGAAGAGTCTAAAGCAGCTACGTAAGATGGACGCCATGGCACTGTGCGACGGCAATGTGGGGTTTGCAGGTTTCTGGCCCTGTGTTGACGGCTATGTCATTGCCGATGACCAGTACCGTCTCTACGAGCGCGGCGCATACAACGACGTGCCTGTCATCGTCATGACCAACTCTGACGAGGGTGCTCTTTTTACACCGTCCAACATCAAGGCTGAGGACTACCAGAAGCAGTTACAACACATTTTTGGGAACATGGCCGACGAGGCCCTGAGGGTCTATCCTGGCAATACCGACGACGAAGCATGGCACGGCTATGGTGACGCTTTCCGCGACATGGGTTTTGCCTGGCCCTCATACGCCTGGGTAAGCCTGCAAGCTAAGACGGGTAAGAGTCCCGCCTATGCTGCCTATCTGGCACAGCCCTCCGAGCGCAGCTTCTCTAACGACCCGCGTCGCCGCGGTGTGTGCCACGCTGATGACATTCTCTACCTCAACGGTGAGTTTCTGACGCAGCCCGACAAATACCCCGCTGAGGCGGCAGTAGCCGAGATTATGCAGCAGTACTGGGTGAACTTCGCCAAAACGGGCAACCCCAACGGCAAGGGACTGCCTTACTGGCCTACGTTCGATGACACGAAGCCAACAACGATGCAGTTCTCGAACGGTGCGTCGCTCATCATGCGTCCTAACCGCGAGCAGGTAGACTTTTGCGACCGTTTCTATAAGGCCAAGCGTGAAGAGAACGAGGCTCAGCGCCGGTAAGAGAGGATAAAACTATAATGGTGGGGCTGGTTACCATCAATGGTATACTGAGGTAGCGTACGCTTTCCCCAGGTGTCAGCACCACCTACACCGTGGACGTTTAAGTCGATATTCAAGTTGACGAAGCGTCCACGGTTTATTTCATTGGGATGGCGTACACCCTCTAGGTCTTCCTCGCCATAATCCCAGGCGCGGATGCAGAGTGGCTGCAGGCCTTCGACACGAAGGACTTTTCCCGTCGGAGAACCGACGGGCACTGTGGCTTGTGAGATTTCAAACCAGCGGATGTCGCATCGGTTGGCGTTGTCCTGGGGATGGATATATTCGGTCTCGTACTGGCTAAGGGGCATCTCATAGATACCGAGGAGGGCGGAACGCTTGCGGTCTGGATAGTTCTCCCATGGGCCGCGACCGTAATACTTTATCTGCGTGAACTCCTTGGGCAGACGCATCCGCATACCAAACTTGGGCATCAGGGGACGATGGTTGGCGGTGGGCTGATAGTGCATATCGACGCGGATGGAGCGGTCGTTGATGACGGTGTAGGTAACCTTGACGTCTTTAACCTCCTTCCATGTGGCGACGCGACGGGCGAAGCCTGCGGCACTCTGGTTGTCGTTCTCGGGCTTCCAAAAGTAAGGCTCCAGCGGTGCTTGCAGCACTTCGCTGCCATCGACAATCCACGAGGTAAGTTTGTTGCCGTCGATGTGAATCATAGGGACAGGTCCATGATTGCTCGATCCGAGCGAATCACGCGACCTGTCCCCGTGATTCTCACCAGAGACTTTAGGGGGTTGAGGCCACTGCCAGGGCGTCAGCACAAACTGCTCTCGGGCAATGACAAAGCCTTTTGGGGCCCAGGGCGTATCCTCTTTCAGACGGGCTGCCACGTTGAGGAGCATCTCACCGTCATAGCGCAGGGTGTCGTAGGTGATGTCGTACTGACTGGGATCTGTGAAATAGTCGCGATTGATGATGTGGATAGTGCCGTCGGCCTTGCGCTGGAACTGCAGGGGCTGATAGACATACTGCACCTCGTAGTAGTGAGGATGGGGCTTGCGGTCGGGGGCGATGAGTCCGTTGATGCAGAAGGGTCCGTCATTGGGTTTGTCGCCGAAATCGCCACCATAGAGGAATTGAGAACTGAGATGTGAGAACTGAGAGGTGTGATTTGTTTGCAAGCCCTTCTTCTCGTCATTTGTGTAATCATACCTCTCAGTTCTCAGTTCTAAGTTCTCAGTTCTCAAAAGTCCCTGATCGACCCAGTCCCAGACGGCAGCGCCAACGATGCTGGAGTCGGCATAGATGACGTCCCAGTACTCCTGCAGATTACCCACTGAGTTACCCATGGCGTGGGCATATTCACGCATCATAAAGGGCTTGTCAGTAACCTGTTGTGCATTCTTCTTCAGATCCTCAGGATAGAGGTAGCTATCGTCCCAAATGGCGGAGTATCGGCGGTCGCTGTCGTAGAGGAATTGAGAACTGAGAGGTGAGAACTGAGAGGTGAGTTCTCAGTTCTAAGTTCTCACCTCTCAGTTGCCTAAGCTCCAGAGAATGACACATGGATGGTTGAAATCACGCTTAACGAGTGACACGGCGCGATCGACATGAGCAGCCTGGAATGACAGGTCTTCACCCATTACCTTGTTGGCATAGCCGTAGCCGTGGGTCTCGTGGTTGGCCTCGTCCATCACATAGATGCCCCAGCGGTCGCAGAGTTCGTAGAGGAATTGAGAACTGAGAGGTGAGAACTGAGAGGTGAGAACTGAGAGGTGAGTTCTCAGTTCTAAGTTCTCACCTCTCAGTTGGCCTGCTTCATCAGTCGGATGTCCTCCTCGTAAGTAGCATCATCTACATAGCGACCGGTGCGAGGATGGTGGTCGTGACGGTTGACACCACGCAGCTTCACATTCTTGCCGTTGATCTTAAACACCTCGCCCACAATCTCGACCTTCTTCACACCGAAGTGGTAGTTAAATGCTTCGTCGTTCTTGCAATCCTTGACCTTCGGTCGAGCCTGCTCACGCTCGGCAGAGCCGATGCGAGCATCGCTCTGCTCTTGCTCAATCGCAGCCTTGCCAAGCAGTTGTAAGGTGAAGGGATAGAGCCAGGGCTTCTCGGCACTCCACAGACGAGGTGGGGTGTCGTAGAGGAATTGAGAACTGAGAGGTGAGAACTGAGAGGTGAGTTCTCAGTTCTAAGTTCTCAGTTCTCAATTTATTCCTATGGTTGGGATTGACGTTGACACCATATAGTTCAGGACAATCCATCTGCAATTGAACCAACAAGTCTTTTGCGGTTTTCTTGCCTGTATTGCATACAACAATCTTAGCATTGACGGTAAAGTTCGAGTAGTCAGCATTGGGAACAGCCGTCACCTGATAGTCGGCAATATGCACCAAGGGCCTTACCCACAATTGTACGCTGCGGAAGATGCCGGAGAGCCGCCAGTAATCCTGGTCTTCGAGATAGGAACCATCACTCCAGCGATAGACCTCTACGGCGAGCTTATTCCTGCCAACGCGCATGTATCTCGTCACATCGAACTCAGCAGGTGACATTGAGTTCTGGCTGTAGCCCACTTTTTGACCATTCACCCATACATAGAAGGCTGAGTGGACACCACCAAAGTGCAAAATCAGATTCTTCTGACTCAGCATTTCTTTCGTCACATCGACAAACGTCACATACTGTCCCACGGGATTGCGGTTCTCGTAGGCCGTCCAGTCCTTCGGTGGCTCAGTCGTCACACGCGGACGGTCCTTCACAAACGGGTAGTTGATGTTAATATAAATAGGTGTACCATAGCCCTGCGTTTGCCAGTTGCCAGGCACCGCGATTCCGCCCCACTGACTCACGTCATAGTCCTCACGATAGAAATCAATGGCCCTTTCCTCCGGATTTCGACTCCAACGGAACTTCCACTCTCCGTCGAGACTCACAATCTCCTTGCACTCCTTCTGCTTCGACGGAAGCTGCAGCGTCGCGTGATATGGCAGTTTGTTGATACCCAGTACAGCGGGGTTCTCCCAATCGTTTACAGCCTGTGCCTGTATAACCAGCACCAAGGCGTATATAGCAATCACTCTTCTCATATACCAATTATTTGATGTCTATATCTCCATAGCCCATACGTTCGCCGCTGGCGAGACGATCAGCATCAAGTTTGAGGATGCGAACCTTCGAGGCAGGGAATGTGATGGTCTGCCAGATGGGGTTGTTTACGATGTTCGAAAACTCGCCCGAGGCGAGTTTGGTCCAGTTGGCCCAATCGGTAGAGCCCCAAAGGGTGTAGTGGGTGATAGTGCCGTCTCTGCTATCCTGTGGTGGCAGGTAGCGGAAGGTGGTGAAGGTCTGGTCTGAATCCCAGTCAATCATCATCTGGGTGGGACTGCTGAAGAAAATATGCAGGCCCGACGACTTCTTTTCGCCCGAGTCGGGGATATCGGCGGTAAGCTCGGGAGCAAGGTAGACGCCAACCTTCTTGATGATTGGCTCAGCCTTGGAATCCGTTATTATGAAGCGCAGCTTGGCAGCCTTAACCGTAGGGAAGCAAATGATACGGCGATGACCGATGGTTGTCAGACCGTCTCCGTCCTCCACCAATTCATCTTTCAGCGGTTGCCACTGTCCATCCACAAAAGCTTCGAGCGAGAACTTCTTCACCCGCTGTCCTTGCGCGATATCCTCCTCGGCAAGGAAACGGTTTATGGCCGTAGGTTTCTTGAAACTGATGGTGAGCGATCTATCTACGAGCCTGGGGTTCTTTACTTCTTTAATGATGCCTTTTTTGAAGATTTGATCAATCATCTTCTTAAAGGCGATACCACGGAGGCTGTCGTTAGGATGAATGCGACCAGTAGGAGCAATGGGGAAATTGAGCAATAGTGTAGAGTTACGTCCCACAGACTTGTAATACGTATCCATAAGCTTTGAAAGACTCTTTACATGTTCGTTTTCGGTCTCGTGGTAGAACCATCCAGGACGGATGCTGGTGTTCGTCTCACCTGGACACCAGACATCGCCATCCTCAATACCATAGTGCAACATGTGGTAGGGTGTATCACCTGTGGACGGCATGAGACTCCAGTTTGTCTCACCCACATTGCCAGCTTCAGTGCCAACCCAACGCAGGTCGCCCCGGTCGCCACCATCATTCCAAATAACGGCCTCGGGCTGGAGTTTACGAATCATACGGAACGTTTCGGCCCACCCATAGTAGGTCCGTCCATCGATCCGTCGTGTCTCGTTGGTACCGCCATACCAGCCGTCACCACCATTGGCACCATCGAACCAAACCTCGAAGATGTCGCCATACTGTGTCAGTAGCTCCCGCAACTGATTGCGGAAGTAAGTGACATACTCAGGTTTGCCATAGTCCCTGTGGTTGCGGTCCCACGGTGAGAGATAGACAGCAAACTTCAACCCTTCCTCGCGACAGGCATCAGCCAGTTCGCGCACCACGTCACCCTTTCCGCCCCGCCATGGGGTGTTCTTCACGCTATAATCCGTATAAGCCGATGGCCACATACAGAAGCCACAGTGATGCTTGGCAGTAAAGATGATGCCGCGCATGCCAGCCTGCTTACACACCCTCACCCACTGCCGACAGTCGAGGTTGGGCGGATTAAACAGATTGAGGTCCTCGTTACCAAAGCCCCACTCCTGGTCAGTGTAAGTGTTCAATGAATAATGTATGAACGCATACATCTCCATATCCTGCCATCGCAACTGGTTCTCATTAGGCACAGGGCCATCCTTTGCTATACAAAAGGACGATCTTGTCCCAGCAGCGACGGTCAAGAGGTTAAACGCGAGCAATAATGCGAAAAGAATATGTTTCATAGGGTTTAACGCTATTATATGACTTTCTCTGCAAAGATAGGGAAAAAAACTTAAATCTCCAACGCATCAATGCGATTTGAAACATTTTTCCAATATCGTGACACGTAAAATAACCATAAAGTCCGATAAATGTTGTACCTTTGCACCAAAAGCGAAAAGAGACATAACACATAAGAAGAAATAATAAAATGAAAAAATCCATTCTGATTCTGACAACAGTACTCATGAGCCTGACTTGTTGGGCACAGGACGTGAAGATTGAGTTCCTCACACCAAGCATCGTACATGTGGTGAAAGGTGAGCCAACCAAAACCCTTGTGGTGACGGCGAAGCCTGAGAACGTAGCTGTTATCCACAAGGGGAATACATGGAGTAGCAGCGAGCTGACGGTAAAGTTAGACCCGGGAATGAAAAGCCTAACGTTTATGACGAGCAAGGGTAAGGTACTTTTAAGGGAGCAAGGATGGAGTCTCATTCGGAAGAATACTGACGAGTGGGAGGTGAGCCAGAGCTTCCATCTTGACAAGGACGAGGCCATCTACGGACTAGGGACCATCCAGAATGGTAAGATGAACCGCCGCGGCGAAAAGAAACGCATGGAGCAGTCGAACCTGGAGGACTTCCAGAATGTGCTGCAATCAATCAAGGGCTGGGGACTCTACTGGGAGAATTATTCGCCGACGCTCTTCGAAGACAATGCTCAGGGTATGACCTTTACCTCCGAGGCCGGTCAGGGTGTGGACTACTACTTCATGTACGGCGGCTCTGCTGACGGTGTGATTGCGCAGATGCGCCTGCTGACGGGCGACGTGCCGATGTTCCCACAGTGGACATTCGGCTTCTGGCAGTCAAAGGAACGCTATAAGACAGCTGCTGAAACCGAAGGCATTGTGGACCAGTACCGCGCGCTGAACGTGCCACTCGACGGTATCATCCAGGACTGGCAGTACTGGGGTTCCAATTATCTGTGGAACGCCATGGACTTCCTAGCTGAGGACTTTGCTACGGGCAAACAGATGATTGACAATGTACACAAGAAGCACGCACACTTCATGATCAGTATCTGGGCCAGCTTCGGTCCAATGACCCAGCAGTTTCGTGAGCTAAACGAAAAAGGGCTGCTGATGCCCTTCGAAACGTGGCCGCAGAGCGGTATCTCGCACATTTGGCCACCAGTGATGAAGTACCCATCAGGCGTGAAAGTGTATGATGCCTTCCATCCCGAGGCACGCGCCATCTACTGGAAGTATCTGAAAACGCTCTACGACTATGGCACTGACGCCTGGTGGATGGACTCTACCGACCCCGACTTCTTCAATCCGAAGGAGAGCGACTACGCCCATAAAGTATATGGCGGCACCTGGCGCTCACAGCGCAATGCCTTCCCACTGGAAACGGTTCGCGGCATCTATCAGTCACAGCGTAAGGATTATGATCAGAAGCGCGTGTTTATCATGACACGCAGCAGCTATGCCGGTCAGCAGCACTATGGCTCAAATATGTGGAGCGGCGACGTGAACTCATCGTGGGACATGCTGCGCAAGCAGGTGCCCTGTGGACTGAGCTTCACACTGACGGGAAACCCCAACTTCAACACCGACATTGGCGGTTTCTTCTGTGGCTCATACAACACCCGTGGCAAGGGCTCGGCTCCCACGAACCCGCAGTTCCAGGAGCTCTACGTGCGCTGGATGCAGTATGGTCTGTTCTGTCCCGTTTTCCGCAGCCACGGTGCTGATGCACCACGCGAGATATGGCAGTTTGGCCAGAAGGGAGAGCCCGTCTACGATGCCATTGAGAAGCAAATACGCCTGCGCTACCGGCTGATACCCTATTTATATAGCACGGCATGGCAGGTGACATCGAACGCCGACAGTTATATGCGGCCGCTCTTTGCCGACTTCGCCCAGGACAAGAAGGTGTGGAACATGACCGATGAGTTCATGTTCGGCCGTAGCATCCTCGCCTGCCCCATTGTCAAAGCACAGTATACCGAGGAGAAGATTATACGCACCGACGCTATGACGGGCTGGGATCGGCAGGATAATTCCGACGGGAAAACCGTCGGACACATAGACTGGAGTGCCACCAAGACCACCACAAAGTACCTGCCAAAGGGTACTGCATGGTACTACTTTTGGACCGGCAAGCGCTACAGCGGCGGACAGACGGTGACGCTTGAGACCACACTCGACTGCGTACCCATGTTCGTTCGTGCCGGCAGCATTCTGCCCCTCGGACCAGAGATGCAGTATGTCGGCGAGAAAGCCTGGGACAACCTCGAGCTGCGTATCTATCCTGGTGCTGACGGCAGTTTTACGCTTTACGAGGATGAGGGTGACGGCTACAACTATGAGAAGGGCATCTATAGCACCATCGCCATGCAGTGGAACGACCGCACACGCACTCTGACCATCGGCGAGCGCCAGGGCAGTTTCCCCGGTATGCTCAACCAGCGCCTATTCACCATTGTCCTACCTGATGGCAGCCAGCAGCAAGTGGACTACGACGGACAGAAGAAACAAATTAAACTATAAACATATGAAACCACTACTCATTGTAACCCTTGCCATGTCGGCAGTGACGGCAACGGCACAACTGCCGACACGCATCGAGACATTCCCCATCAGCAGTGTCCGATTGGGCGACAGCCAGTTCCTGAAGAATCAACAACTGGACATCCACTACCTGATGGGACTGGACGCCGACCGTCTGTTAGCGCCCTACCTAAAAGGGGCTGGACTGACACCCAAGGCTGAGAACTACACTAACTGGGAAAACACCGGACTCGACGGCCACATCGGAGGTCACTACCTGTCGGCACTGAGCTATATGTTTGCTGCTACAGGAAACAAGGAGGTTGAGGCCCGTCTCGACTATGTCCTCGGCGAATTGAAACGTTGTCAAGATGCTCGTAACGATGGTTATCTGGGCGGAGTGCCCAACCCCGACAAGATTTGGGGCGAAATAGCCAAGGGCGACATCCGCGCCAACTCCTTCGGACTGAACGACCGCTGGGTGCCGCTGTACAATATCCACAAGATCTATGCCGGACTGCGCGATGCTTACCTCATTGCCGGACGTGAGCAGGCGAAAGACATGCTGGTGAAACTAACTAAATGGATGGCCCAGTTGACCATGAACCTCAGTGATGACCAGATACAGCAGATGCTCATCTCGGAACAGGGTGGTCTGAACGAGACGTTCGCTGACGTGGCAGCCATCACTGGCGAAAAAAGCTACCTGGCGCTCGCCCACCAGTTCAGCGATCAGCGCATGTTGCAGCCGTTGCTGAAGGGTGAGGACAACCTGACGGGCAAGCATGCCAACACACAGATACCGAAGGTCATCGGTTACAAGCGTATAGCCGACCTCGAGGGACTGGAGGACTGGGATCGCGCTGCTAAATTCTTCTGGGACGTGGTCATCGGACAGCGCAGTGTCAGTATCGGCGGCAACTCCATGCGTGAACACTTCAACCCTACAAACGACTTCAGCGGACTGCTGGCCTCGGAGCAGGGACCTGAGAGTTGTAACACCTACAATATGCTGCGCCTAACCAAGATGCTCTACCAGACCTCGGGCGACAAGGGTTACATCGACTACTACGAGCGGGCATTGTATAACCACATCCTCTCGATACTGAATCCCGTACAGGGCGGTTTCGTTTACTTCACCCCCATGCGTTCAGGCCACTACCGCGTCTATTCACAGCCGCAGACCAGTATGTGGTGCTGCGTGGGAACAGGTCTGGAGAACCCCGCCCGCTATGGTGAGATGATTTATGCACACGAGGGCAGCGATCTGCTCGTAAACCTCTTCATCCCCTCCACGCTGAAATGGGATGACCTGATGGTCATACAAGAGAACCACTTCCCGCAGGAGCCATCGACGAACCTGACGTTGCAGATGAAAAAATCACAGAAGTTTGGCTTGAGAATCCGCCTACCATGGTGGTCGGAAGGACTGTCCATAAAGGTAAACGGCGAAGTTGTCAAACATGAGACAAAAGACGGCTATGCCGTAGTGACCCGCAAATGGCAGAACGGAGACAAGATTTTGGTAAGTCTGCCCATGCACCTGACGGCAATGACTACACCTGACGGCAAACCACAGTACTCGTTCCTGTATGGCCCTATTGTGCTGGCCGCCAAGACTGGTACCGACCGCCAGGATGGTATGTATGCCGATGACAGCCGCGGCGGACATATCGCCAACGGCCCAAAGATTCCCCAGACACAGATGCCCGCCATCATCGGTACCCCCGAGGACGTGTTGTCGCACTTGCGGCCCGTTGATGGCAAGCCCCTCACATTCCAGCTCACAGGAATTACCATTCCCTCGTTCGAGGGTATGATGCTTGTGCCTTTCTACCAGCTGTACGAGTGTCGCTACCAAATATACTTCCCGCTTTACTCACAGGCAGAGTGGACGACCAAGCAGGAAGAGATGGCTGCAAAGGAGAAAGCGCGCATGGAACTGGAAGCCCAGACCGTCGACAAGGTGTTCTGCGGTGAGCAGCAGTCAGAGAGTGACCACTTCTTCACCGCCCAGCAGAGTTGGAACGGCAGCGACGAAGGCATTCACTGGCGTCGCACCCGCGGACAGTTCAGTTACCAGATGAAGACAAACGGTGCCACGACACTGCGTCTGAAAGGCTTTGCCGAGCATGACGCCATCGTTGTCAGCATAGACGGCCAGACCCAGGGAACAGTAAGGCTTGACCTGACAGGAACCGCCACCCTGCCCTTGCCCCAGGGGCTGCCTACAACAGTCATTGTAGGCATTGCTGCTGAAACAGACAAGCAGACACCACGCATTAGCGAAGTAAGATTGTGCAAATAATGTCAGCCCATACATTGAAAGAAGGGCGGCACCCATACGGTGTCGCCCTTCTTTTTGGTCTGTTAGCTTTACTTCTTAAAAAGATGAGGAATGAACTCGTGGAGTCCACGACGCCAGGTCAGGAACTCGTGGGCGGTTCCGGCTGACTCGCTGGAATCGACCTTGATGCCCAGTTCGCGCAGCTGCTTAACAATGTCGGCACTCTTAATAAAGTCTTCCGAGCCCCAGTTCATGTACATGTAGTGAACCTTCTTGTTGAACTCGTCGGCATTGGCGAAGACACCGTCGTAGGCCGTCTTCACATCAAGACCGAAGATAGCACCACTGAACGTGCCTATCCAAGCAAACTTGTCGAGATTGGTCAGTGCCACGTCGAACGTCTGATGACCACCCCACGAGAGTCCGGCCATTGCACGGTTGTCGCGGTCGGTCTTCGTACGGAAGTTCTGGTCGATATAAGGTATGAGGTCATTCAGCAGAACAGGATAGAACGAAGCGCCATACTCCGAGCGACCAGCCTGGTTGTTACCGCCAGCGAAAGGCTGCTTAATGTCACCGCTCTCCATGACCACCAGCATCGGCACAGCCTCGCCGCAGGCAATGGCATTGTCCATAATGTGCTGCATCTTGCCCTGAAGGGCCCAGCTGGTCTCCCCCTCACCCATGCCGTGC
>Ga0247611_10007269_pt1 | contig 13947 bp, 10 predicted proteins | sample 177DNAGHGhighgp2_FD_192422 | JGI IMG/M metagenome (GOLD analysis project Ga0247611, IMG submission 192422) | Sheep rumen microbial communities from Palmerston North, Manawatu-Wanganui, New Zealand - 1770 DNA GHGhigh gp2 | ecosystem: Host-associated > Mammals > Digestive system > Stomach > Rumen...
GGTGACGGTGGCCTTTGGGGTGCGCAACTTCGAGCACCTGCTGCAAGGCTATGAGCAGATGCACCGAGTGCTGGCACCTGGCGGAGTGCTGTGCGTGGTGGAGCTATCCACGCCTCGCAACTGTGTGGTGCGCTGGTTCTACGACCTCTACACGCTTCATATAATACCGTGGTTTGGCGCCCTGAAGTCGCACGACAAGAGCGCTTACCGCTACTTGCCGCAGAGCATCGCTGCTGTGCCACAGGGCGACGACATGCTCGCCATCATGCGCGAGGCGGGATTCAAGGACTGCAAGGTGAAGCGCATGACCCTGGGCACCTGCTCCATTTACTTCGCTAATGCATAATGCTCAATGCATAATGCACAATTGTTGTAAATAGTATAATCAATAAATCAATTAAATAATAAATCCCCTATGAGGATGTAATTATATTTAAATAACTTCCATAATGCCTTTACATTCACTATTATGCATTGTGCATTATGAATTATGCATTATAATAATTATGGCAAAAATTAAGACTATTGGCGTGTTGACGTCGGGAGGTGATGCTCCTGGCATGAATGCCGCAATTCGTGCGGTGACACGCACTGCAATTTTCTATGGCTTTAACGTGAAAGGCATCTACCGCGGCTATCGCGGACTGCTAGAGGGTGAGATCGTGGATTTTCATGCCGAGGATGTGTCTAACATCATCCATCGTGGCGGCACCATTCTGCGCACGGCACGCTGCAAGGAGTTTATGACCCCCGAGGGTAGGCAGCAGGGCTACGACAACATGTGCAAGCATGGCATCGACGCTCTGGTGGTGATAGGTGGCGATGGCACTCTCACGGGTGCCAAGGAGTTTGCTAGCGAGTTTGACGTGCCCATAGTGGGCATTCCTGGCACTATCGACAATGACCTCTATGGCACCGACCACACCATAGGCTATGACACGGCCCTGAACACCATCATGTGGTGTATAGATCGCATTCGCGACACTGCCAACAGCCATGAGCGCCTGTTTTTCATCGAGGTGATGGGTCGCGAGGCAAGCTTCCTCGCCCTTTATGGCGCTATTGCCGGTGGTGCCGAGGCAGCTATCATTCCCGAGTTGGCAATAGAGCAGGACCAGCTGGGAGAGCTCATAGAGGATGGTTTCCGCACCACCAAGAGGTCGTCGATAGTGCTTGTGGCCGAGAACCCCGTTACTGGTGGTGCTATGCAACTTGCCGAGCGCGTGCGCAAAGAGTATCCGCAGTATGATGTGCGCGTGACCATCCTCGGGCACTTGCAGCGTGGTGGCTCGCCCACAGCACAAGACCGCATCCTGGCCTCGCGCATGGGGACCACTGCCATCGAGGCCCTTGTTGAGGGTCAGCGCAACGTGATGATAGGCGATGACGATGAGCAGATGGTGTATGTGCCTTTCAGCAAGGCTATTAAATATGAGAAGGGAATTGACCGTCACCTGCTCGAGACCATAGAGCGCCTCTCGAAGTAAGTTTTAGTTGGGAGGGTACATTTAGTATATTTACAAGCGACATTCTTAACTAATTGAGAAAATATGCAAGAAAAGAAAGGCTTTTGGGCACGGGCGCTTGACCTTTATGTTGATGGTTTTCGCTCAATGACTTTGGGCAAAACCTTGTGGCTCATCATCGGCATTAAGCTTTTTATTTTCTTTGTCATTATTAAAATACTGTTCTTCCCCAATTTCCTCTCCTCAAAGAGCGACACCGACGAGGGTAAAGCGCAATATGTGCGCGAGCAACTAGTGAATCGGGGATCGTGAATCGGTTTCGGGCCGTCTCTATTTAAAACTGACAATTAATAACTAAAAACTGATATGGGTGATTTATTAATGACAGTAGTCGATTGGTCGAGGGCGCAATTTGCGTTGACAGCCTGTTATCACTGGCTGTTTGTGCCATTGACCTTGGGACTGGGAGTAATAATCGGTGTGATGGAAACCATCTATTATCGCACTCGCGACGAGAAATGGCTCGCCACCACCAAGTTTTGGATGACGATCTTTGGCGTGAACTTCGCCATTGGCGTGGCAACGGGCATCATTCTCGAGTTTGAGTTTGGCACCAACTGGTCGAATTACAGTTGGTTTGTTGGCGACATCTTTGGCGCTCCACTTGCCATTGAGGGCATTCTCGCTTTCTTCATGGAATCGACCTTCATCGCTGTGATGTTCTTTGGATGGAAGAAAGTATCGCCTAAGTTCCACCTTGCAGCAACTTGGCTTACAGCGCTAGGTGCCAGCATCTCGGCGTTGTGGATTCTAGTCGCAAACTCGTGGATGCAATATCCTGCTGGCTGTACTTTCAATCCTGAGACGATGCGCAACGAGATGACCAATTTCTGGGAGGTTGCTTTCTCTCCCATGGCAATGGCAAAGGTGTTTCACACCGTGACTAGTGCTTGGGCATTGGGTGGAGCATTTGTGGTTGGAGTGTGTGGATGGCTGCTGCTGAAAAAACGCAACCGCGACCATGTCATGCGAAGCCTCAAGGTAGGAGGCTGGGTAGGACTTGTTGGTATTGTCCTTACAAGCATCAGTGGCGACACCTCTGCAGTTCAGGTTGCAAAGCACCAACCCATGAAACTTGCTGCGATGGAGGGTCTATATAAGGGCGAGCAAGGTCAGGCGATAGTTGCGTTTGGCATTCTCAATCCGTCGAAGGAGGTTGGTGACAGCATTGACCCATATATCTTCGACATATCAATTCCTCATGGTCTTGCTTTCCTCGCCACACACGATTTTAATGCATTTGTTCCTGGCATAGAGGATATTATTGACGGCAAGTCGATGGATGCAGATGGAAAGCTCATCAACACCGTTTCTTATGCCGACCGCATTGAGCAAGGTAAGAAGGCAAAAGAAGCGCTTGCGGTTTATCAGGGAGCGCACAAACTAGGTGACAGTATCACCATGCAGGAGCAGAGCAAGGTTATAGAGGAGAATTTCAAGTATCTGGGTTATGCCTACCTCGACAAACCCGAGGAGGCTGTGCCCAATGTGCCATTGACTTTCTACACCTTCCACTTGATGGTGACTATTGGTGGATATCTTATGTTGTTCTTCATTGTGGTACTTTTGCTTCTCTACAAGCCCAAATGGATTCCCTGGAAGGAGAAACTGGCAAAACCTGCTTACTGGCTCGCTATCCTCACCATTCCACTCACTTACTTGTGCTCGATGTGTGGATGGATAGTAGCCGAGGTGGGCCGCCAGCCATGGACAATTCAAGACTTGATGCCTAACAAGGTTGCTATCAGCGATCTCTCGGCAGGGTATGTACAGACCACATTCTGTATTTTTGCTGTGGTGTTTACGGCACTGCTCATTGCCGATATAAGCATAATTTGCAAACAGATTTCGAAGAAATCGAAGACTGATCTCAATATAGTAGAAACTAAATAAAAAGAGGAGGACACAACTATGACACATGAAATGTTACAGAACTACTGGTGGCTGATAATGTCGGTGCTTGGTGCACTGCTGGTGTTCCTGCTCTTTGTGCAGGGCGGGCAATCGATGCTAATCACTACCAAGAAAGAGAAACGACCACTGCTAATCAATTCGCTGGGTCGCAAATGGGAACTGACTTTCACCACTCTGGTGACGTTTGGCGGTGCATTCTTCGCCTCGTTTCCTCTATTCTACAGCACTAGCTTTGGCGGTGCTTACTGGTTGTGGATTCTCATACTTTTCAGCTTTGTGGTTCAGGCTGTTGCCTATGAGTACCGCACCAAGCACGGTAATGTGTATGGCACTCGATTCTACGACACCTTATTATTAATAAATGGTTTTGCTGGCCCTGTGCTGCTTGGAGTGGCGGTGGCAGGCATGTTCTTTGGTGCTGATTTCACAGTTGAGAAGACTAATATACTCGATGTTCAAGCAGCCACCATATCTAAGTGGGGACCACATCATGGCCTTGAGGCTATTGCTTGCTGGAAAAACCTGCTCTTTGGATTTATGGTATTCTATTTGGCCCGTACACTAGCGTCGCTCTATTTCATCAACAATATAAATGACGATGAGGTGCAGCGTGGTCAGCATAAACAATTACTTGTCAATACCACAATATTTGTGGTGCTCTTCCTTGCTGTAGTGGCAGTAATTCTTACCTCACGTGGCATGGAGGTTGACGAGGCTGGTAATGCCATCTGGATGCCCAACAAATACCTCAACAACTATGTGCAGATGTGGTGGGCGCTTGGGGCGTTGCTTTTTGGTGTAGCAATGGTTCTCAATGGCATTATCAAGTCACTGCTTAAGAAAACCTATAAGAAAGGCATTTGGTGGGCTGGAATTGGTGTGGTTCTGGTAGTTATGAGCCTGTTTTGGGTTGTGGGGTACAACCACACAGCATATTATCCCTCTTTGATTGATGAGCAGAGTTCACTCACGCTTGCTAACAGTTCATCTTCGGAGTTCACACTTCGTACAATGAGTTATGTGTCGCTGCTAGTGCCATTTGTGCTTGCTTATATAGTGTGGGTTTGGCGCAAGATGGATCACACTAAGCTCACCGATGAGGAAATCAAGCATGCTGGTGATGATGAAATCTATTAAAAATGTAAACTCTCTTTCAGAATTTTTATTAACAAATAAAGAACTAAAAATATGCATAAATTTGTAGTGATTATGCTCGCCGTGGCAGTGTGCTTGGCAGGATTTAATGCCGACGCCAAGAAGAAACGTCGCAGCCACCGCCGGCAGGCAAAGAAGACCATCGTTCAGCCTGAGCCCAAGGGGTATGAGGCGCTCGAGGGGGAATATGAGGGTGTTATAGGATTTGAAGATGTCAAGTATCCTCCAGAGTACCCTGGTGGCAATGATGGCTTAATAAAGTTTCTCTCTGAAAACATAAAGTATCCCAAGAGTGCCGAGAAGAGTGGCATTCAAGGAATTGTGGTCTTGCAATTTGTTGTAGAGAAATCGGGCGCGATAAGCAATGTGAATGTTCTCAAGAGTGTTGAAAAGACCCTCGACGCTGAGGCCGTGAGGGTGGTGAAGTCGATGAAGCGCTTCATCCCTGGCTACAACGCGGACCACGCGCCGGTGCGTGTGCTCTACACCTTGCCAGTGAACTTTAAGCTGGAATAATGAGCCCCTTTCAAACAACTAATTATTACAAGACAATTAAGGACAATGCCCACCACGCGCCAGTTTTTTAGGCACACTAATTAAACGAATTTAAACTAATGGCTGACGCCACGGGCTTTAAGACAATTAAGGACAATGCCTACCACGCACCGGTTTTTTAGACACACTAATTAAACGAATTTAAACTAATGGCTGACGCCACGGGTGTCTTTAAGACAATTAAGGACAATGCCCGCCACGCACCGGTTTTTTAGGCACACTAATTAAACGAATTTAAACTAATGGCTGACGCAATGGGTGGTTTTAATCCAATTTCAAGCGAAGCGTCACTCTCTCGCGGTTTTTAGTGAGAGTTATAGTGGTTGGCATTTAGCGAAGTGTCCCACCATTGTGTGAACACACTTACTTCATCAGCTCGCCTATAGAGGTGGTGAGGTTCACCATGAATGTGGTGGCGCCGGTGTGGGGTTGCGCGAATGCCACTCCAAAGCCGAATGCTTTGACTTTCATGCCGCCGCCAATGGAGATGCCCGAGAAGAAGTTGCGCTTGTAGGTGCTCATGTCGGTGCGCGTTTTGTAGTTGTAGCCCGCAGCGATGTAGATGTTGCTTGTAGGCTGGTACTCGATGCCGAATACCAGGTGGCGGAAGAGGTTGCTGGCAAACTTGTCCTTTTTAATTAAGTCGCTCGAAGTGTTGTTCTTGTCGGCAGGCTCGTAGTAGGGGAGTTTCCATTTGGTGAGGTTATAGGCAGTGACCGAGAGCCTGAACGGTGTGGAGCCAAGCCCCTTGCTGATACCAATCTGTAAGTCCCACGGCAGTTTGTCGCGTTTGTCGTTAAATTTCTTGACTTGTCCTCCCAGGTTTTTTGCCACTAGCGATAGCGAGAGGTCTTTCTCGGGGTTATAGTAGTTGATACCCAAATCTACGGCGATGGCACCTGCCGAGTAGGTCTCGTAGCTAGAGTGGATATACTTGAGGTTGATGCCGCCGCGCAGGCGTTCGCTGATGTCGTGAGAGTAGGTGAGTGTGAACGCCAAGTCGCTGGCATTAAAGTCTCCCACGATGGCTCCGCTGGCATCGGTGGCAGTCATCTTGCCATAGCCAAAATATTGAATTGCAACACCTGCAGCGCCACGCTCGCCCACGCCCTGGCCGTAGCGTGCTCCCATGAAATTAGTGCCGCCAATGTAGCGCATGTAGTTCAGCCCCACCTGATGGTCAAACTCCTTGCCCAGCAGCGACGGGTTCTGCTCCACGAGGTTTATGTCGTCGTCGATAATCGTGATGTTGTGACCTCCCAGGGCATAGACGTGCGACGACACTGGCACGTTCAAGAACTGATAGGCCGTGGTGCCGTCTTGCGCGCGTGAGCTCACAGCACATGCCCATATTGTCAGGAGAAGTGTTGTATGTAGGAAAATGCGATGCATTGCTTTGATCAAAATAAATGCTAGTATAAATAATAACGATAAAAAAGCGATTATAGTATTTAACGTGTTGTATAAATGATGGTAGGCACAATTAATTGTTTAATTTTCCTTACATTATCCCCCAAAAGAGCATCTTTTTGTAAAAAAACCAAAAACCTTATTAATCATTACCAAAATAAAGTGGTGCAGTTATTGTTTTTTATAAAATCACCATTATATTTGCAATGAAAATGTAACTAATCGTCACTAAAAGGTGCTCAAGCACACACGTTGGCACCAGCTTTAATTAACTGAAAAATGCTGTTATGAAGATTTCTCGTTTGTCATTATCATTGCTGCTTGCGGGGTTGAGTGCGTTGCTCATTGATGCCTCGGCACAGCACATGCGTAATGTCACCACTTGCAACCCCTTGTCGCCCAACAAGAGTGGTTATAACATGCTGGTATATGATTATGAGAGCGTGGATGTGCGGCCACAATTTCCTGGTGGTGAGCGCAGCATGATAAACTTCATCAACGAGACGCGCGAGTACCCCTACGATGCCTATCACAACCACATTCAGGGTCGCGTGCTTTGCAGTTTTGTGGTGGGCACCGACGGCAAGCTGTTTGACATTCAGGTGATACAAGGCTCAGGCGATGAGAGCCTCGACCGCGAGGCGATGCGCGTGATCAGCAAGATGCCGCCCTGGACGGTGGGCATGGTGCGAAACGCTAAGGTTAATGTGCAATGCATCATTCCCATAGCTTTCAGGCTATAAGAATAAAAGAGTTAAAGATTAAGGCAGCGTTCCACGAGGTGGGGTGCTGCTTTTTAGTGTGGGCTTGGGGTATAGCTCCAGGTAGTATCTGTAGCCCATAGCAAGGAGCAGAGAGAGCACGACGTAGATTAACAGCCACAAGTAAAACTGTGGTGATAGCCCCACGTTATGTCTCATTATCACTTCAAAATATATAGGAAGCCTCACGAGAGGGTGTGCCACGAAGATGCACGACGACAATGCGCCAGTCCATGTGAGTGGCATGATGGCAGTGTCTAACTTGCTTTGAGTGGCGGCATCCTTCGCCTCAAAGAGCTTGACAAAGCTCACTATTCCGGCAATTACTATAAGGTGTCCCCACAACCAAGCATGGTAGTTGAGGTTGGCGAGCATCAGTGCCACGGGGGCGACAACAGCTATTGTGGCGAGCGCCCACTTTGGCAGCTTGGGGAACCCATATCTCGCCATCAGCACCCCTGCGGCAAAGGGCAGCATGGCCACCGCGGCGTTGTAGCGCCACAATCGTAGCAGCTCAGGCTGGTTTATCAACGGCTCTTGAATGAGCCATGCCAGCACTGCCAGGGCCACCGGTGTGAACCATCCTAGCCACTGCCATTGCTTATTCTTGATGCGACTGGTGGGATAGACGATGAGGCGGTAAATCACATACACTTCAAACATTAGCCCGAAGAACCAGTAAGGCCCAGGCATGATGTTTTGTTCGGGGTTCTTAAGCACATTGATTACGAGCAACAGCTGCGCAACCAAGTGTTTTATCCAGTCCTCTTTATAGAAAGCATTATACACTGCGTGCATAAAAAGTCCCACTATCAATCCCAGCAGCATGAGCCTGAAGAGCTTTTTCCAGTGGTAAGTGATAAACTGCATGGCCGAGTGCTGCTCCCTGGCTTTCCCTTCATATCGTCTCACTAGGCCAAAGCCGCTGAGGAACAAGAAAACGGGCACTCCATAATGCCCAAAGAAAGAGAAGAACTGCACTGGCAGGTACATGTCGATGTTGCCGCCAGTGAGGTATTCCCACATGCGACGGCTGAAAAATAGGTTGAAGTTATATTCATTCTCAAGAATGACGACTTTGGGGCTCATCCAGTGGCAGAAGTTGTGCAGCATGATGCTGATAATGGCAATGCCTCGCAGGGCGTTGCACTGGTTTTTGCTCAACAGTTCGTTACCTCTCAGGATGTTCATGCGTGGTGGGTGTTTTTATTGCGTCAAAACAACCGTCGCGCATTGGGTCGCCGTGGTGGTGGCGCTTGGTGTGTGCGACGGTTGTTGTGGTGGTTGTCAGTAAATGCGCGTCAAGATTTCTTTTTCTTCTTCAGGTTCAAGTTCTTGAGGCTTATCTTGTTTTTCTTTTGGGCTTCGTTGCCATAGCCATAACCATAGCCATAGTTGCCATATCCGTAGCCGTAGCCATATCCGTAGCCATATCCTCCGTAGCCGTAATTCTTCTTGTCGATCTTGATGTCGTTGATGAGGATGGTGAGGTTCTTGAGCTTCTTCTCGTCGCTGGCCTTCTCAAGGTCGATCAGGAACTTCTTGTCGATGAAGCCATCGCGTATCACATATACTGTGAAGTCAACATATCGGTTGATGAGTGTGGCGTCGGCTATCAGTCCGAATGGCACGGTGTCGAGGATGATGTAGTCATATTTCGAGCGCAGTGAGTTGATGAGCTCCTCGAGATGCCTGTTCATCAGCAGGCTAGTGGGGTTGGGAGGAATGGCGCCCATGGGCACGATGTCGAGGTTCTCATGTATGCTGCCTTTGACGATGATGTCGTCGATGCTCGATGTCTTGCCCGAGAGGAAGGAGCTCACGCCAACGTTAGTATCGGTGTTAGCATATTCCGAGAAGCGTCCCTTGCGCAAGTCGAGATCTACTACTACCACTTTCTTGTTGACGTAGGCATAGGTGAGGGCTAGGTTCAGGGCTATGAAGCTCTTGCCTTCTCCTGGCCGTGTCGATGTGAACTGCATCACTGTGCCTATGCCTTCTTTGGCCTCGGCAATGAAGTCGAGATTGGCTCTTACAATTCTCAACGCCTCCGATACACGATCTACCGAGTTCTCTGAGATGACAATCTCTTCGTTCTTCTGGTTGCTGTGCTTGCTGGGTATCTCGCCCACGATAGGAAGCTTGCATATCTCTTCCACGTCGTGGCGAGAGTGTATCTTGGAGTCGAGCGAGAGGATCCAATAGATCAGGTAGAGGATGAGAGCGGGAATGAGCAAGCCTATGAGCAGGCCTATGGCAAGGAACCGTGAAGTGTTAGGCGAGATGGGCGAGCCACTGCCTGTGGCACTCTCGATGACCTTGGCATTAGGCTCGGTGATGGCGATTTGCAGTGCGTTCTCCTCGCGCTTGTTGAGCAGGTAGAGGAAGAGCTGCTCCTTCACGTTCTGCTGGCGGGTGACCTCGATGATTGATTTCTCATGCTCGGGCATCACCTGGCGACCTGCTTGTGCCGTGGCGGCTTGCGATTGTGCTTGAGAGGCCTTGGCACTGAGCTGGCCTATATAGTTGTTGATAGCCTTCTGAATGCCCGCCTTCTGGCTGCTTAACTCATTCTGGAGCTGTGCCATCACTGGGTTCTCGCCAGTGGCTGTAGAGGCTATCTTTTGGTATTTGAGCATGTTGTCATTATAAGCCTTGATTTGTCCCTCGATGCCTGCGTCGCTGATTCCAGAGTTGCTGGGGATGAGGGCATTAGCTTCGATGCCGTTGACATAGTCGCGCATGCTGGCTGCCAAGCTCAGTTGCAGGCTGGCATCGGAGGCGTTCTCTTGGAACCTGATGCCCGACGAGGCATCGGCATACATTGCCGAATTGGCACTTGCCGACTTGAGTTGTGCTATGCGGCTATCTACGCCACTAAGGTCTTGCGAGATGGCGCTGATGCGCTCGGCAATGAAGTCCTCGGTGTTGCGTGCCACGCGGTTCTTGTCCTCGATGCCGTCTTGGTTGTAGGCCACGATGAGTGCGTTGAGGATGTCGATGCCCAGCTCGTTGTTGTCGGTAATGAGCGAGAGTTTGAGCACGTCGCTCAACTTGTCGGCCATTTCCACCTTCAGTGATCCTAAGTATTTCTTGGCGGCACTGTTGATGGTATATACTTTGGCAATCACGGTGTAACCCACATATTGTGTGTTGAAGAGCTTGGTCTTGGTCACAGCAATGGGTCCATAGGGAGTAGCCACTGTGTTTCCAAACTCGGCCTCTTTCCAGTCTTTGTCGCCATTGATGGAGAACTCAAATTTTGTTTCGCTTTTAGGCGATATAGAGATTGAGTAGTTGGTGTTAGTGTCACGCATGGGTGTGATTTGCACTGGCGAGTGCTTGTAGGTGTTGATCTCGCGCAGATACACCTTGCCGTAGTATTGAATGTTGAGTCCCAGGTGCTCCACCACGCTCTCCATGAGTTTTGTGGATTTGAGCTTGTGGGTCTCGTTAGCGATATCGGAGGTGGCCACGTTGAGTCCCAAATCGCCAAACACCTGCGCCTGGCTACCAGCCTGCTTGCTGGTTTCGGTGGTGAGCATGATTGATGCCGATGAGCTATACAATTTGGGCTCGGACTTGCTCTTGAGCAGTGCCAAGCAAGTGCAGATTATCGCCGAGATGACAAACCAATACCAGTTGTGGATGCAGGCGTTGAAGAACGCCTTGATGGGTATTGACGTGGTGAAGTTCTTTTTCTTTTTCTCGCTATTGTTAGTGGGAGTTTCTTGAATAATCTCTTGCATAACTCAGGAGTGTTGTTTTTGTTAGTGATTGCTGTTTTTGTTTAAACGTGCAAAGTTAAGTATATTTTTCTTATTATCAACAATACTAAGGTGGAAAATTACGTATTTCGGTGAAAAGTGGCTCTTCTTGTTGCTACTTTGAAAAAAAATCACGATATTTGCACTTTTCTTTGATTTCTGAAAATAGTTAAACATAAAATACCATTACAATGAAGAAATTATTTTTCACAGTTTTTTGTGCGCTCGCTTGCTTGGTAGCTAGTGCAGTGCCAGCAATTCCCACGCCCCAAAAGGTGACCCAGCCCAATGGTGAGGCTCTCACCGTGAGAATCAAGGGCGATGAGTTCTTCCACTACATGACTACCGTTGACGGCTACACCATCGTCAAGAACGCACAAGGCTATTATGCCTATGGCACCCTTGTCAATGATGAAGTGGTGGCCAGCAAGATTATTGCCCGCGATGCCGAGAAACGCTCGGCAAGCGATAATGCCTGGCTCGCCGCCACTGGCAAGAACCTGAAGTCGGCAAGCAAGGTGGCACAGGGCATCAGGGCCCGCGCTCAGCGCGACGCTCTGCCGCATCTCAACCGCATCAACTACAACAACTTCCACGGCTTGGTGATCCTGGTGGAGTTTACCGACGCTCACTTCACCCGCAGCGACGTGCAGGAGTTTTACGGCCACATGATTAACGATGTGGACTACACTGGCTATACTAACGAGGATGGCACAGCCAACCCCTACGGAAGCTGCACCGGCAGCGTGCGCGACTATTTCTACGACAACAGCAACGGCATTTTCTCGCCACAGTTTGACGTGGTGGGCCCCGTTGAAGTCAACTACTCGGTTGACCAGGGCAATCAGTATGCCTACAACATCTTCCAAAGCGCAGTTCAAAAGGTGAACCCCTATGTTGATTTCAGTCAGTATGACCTTGACAACAATGGTGCCGTTGACCTCATCTACTTCATCTATGCCGACACCCCGTCGAGCAGCGACAGCAGTAGCCCCAATCACATCTGGCCTCACCGCTCGAGCTTCTATTCTTATGTGAAATACGACGGCAAGTACATCCGCGACTATGCCTGCTCGGCCGAGTATATCTATGCCAAGAGCCAGGGCATCTTCGACGGCATTGGCACCATCTGCCATGAGTTCAGCCACGTGCTGGGCTTGCCCGACCTCTACGACACTAATGAGGACGATGATAACACCAACGGCGAGGCGCAGCATCCTGGCGAGTGGGACTTGATGGCTGGCGGCAACTACCAGAACAACGCCCGCACGCCTGTGGCCTACAGCCTCTATGACCGCTACAGCACCGGCTTTGCCAATTATCAGGTGATTACTGCCGAGGGCGAGTACACCCTCAACCCCACCAGCACCACTGGTGAGGGCTACATCCTCAAGACACCCACCAACAAGGAAGTGTTCCTCATCGACAACCGCCAGAACACTACCAAGTGGGACAGATATGCTCCTGGTCATGGCATGATCATAGCGCGCATGGACTCTACTAACGCCACTGTGTGGAACAACAATGCTCCTAACGGCAATGCCACGCGCCTCTATTACGAGTTGCTGCGCGCCGGTGGCTCCATTGCCTTCCAGTCGCCCACCGACCCCTTCCCCGGCACTCGTGGCGTGTCAATGGTCACTAACGACACTTATGCCAACCTCATGGCCTGGGGCAACAAGCCTAATCAATATGTCCTCTACAACATCCGTGAAGAGGGCGACGTGGTGAAATTTAATGTTAAGCTCGACGGCACCTTTGTCACTGTTGTTGAAGACTTTGAGCCCATGACGCCAAAAACATCTAATAACTCTGCAATAAACGATGAGGGCACCCTATCGGGCTGGACGCTCGCCAAATCTTGGCCAGCCACTACTGCCGCCGATGGCTCAACGGGCAACGGCAACATTGCAGTGGCCATGAAAAAGCCCAGCACCGCTACCATGACCAGCGACGTAGCTTATGACACCTATATGATTTCGTTTGATTTCTATAACCCCACCAATATCAACGTGAACCTGCAGCTGATGATGTCAACCGACCAGGGTAAGACATGGGTGGCTCAGAATAACGCGATGGGCAGCAACTCGGTGGTTGCTGGCCCCAGGATGAAGAGCACCATCAGCTTCCCTGTCACAGTGCAAGTGCCCGCCCGCTATCGCGTGGCTTGCACCTCTGGCTCTACCAGCTTGGCAGGCTATCTCGACGACTTCACCATCTATCACAATGGTGAGCTGAGTCCTGTAGTGCCTGTTCCTGGCGACGTGAATGGCGATGGCCAGGTTACTGCCGCCGATGTGACCTTGCTCTACAACATCATGCTTAACGAAAACTGGACAGGTGTTGTCAACGCCGACCAGAATGGCGACAATGTAATTACCAGTGCCGATATTACTGCTCTTTACAACATCTTGTTGGGCGGTGGCAAGTGATAATTGCCAGGGTGAAAAGCCATGATTGAGGTGGCTCTATATTTAATACCTGTTGGGCTCAGCGATGCTGAGCTCAGCAGGGTGTTGCCGCAGCACAACATTCAGGTGGTTAGAGAAATCAAGCATTTCATCGTGGAGAATGTGCGCTCGGCAAGGCGGTTTCTCAAGAAGTGCGACCGCGATATCGACATCGACACGCTCACCTTCTATGAGCTCAACCGCCACACCCGCCCCGACGACATCCCCGCTATGCTCAAGCCGCTCGGCGGCGGTGAGGCGATGGGGGTAATCAGCGAGGCAGGATGCCCGGCCATCGCCGACCCAGGTGCCGACGTCGTGGCAATAGCGCAGAGCCGGGGCCTCAAGGTGATACCGCTGGTGGGACCGTCGAGCATCTTGATGGGCCTTATGGGCTCGGGCTTCAACG
>Ga0247611_10007270_pt1 | contig 13946 bp, 9 predicted proteins | sample 177DNAGHGhighgp2_FD_192422 | JGI IMG/M metagenome (GOLD analysis project Ga0247611, IMG submission 192422) | Sheep rumen microbial communities from Palmerston North, Manawatu-Wanganui, New Zealand - 1770 DNA GHGhigh gp2 | ecosystem: Host-associated > Mammals > Digestive system > Stomach > Rumen ...
CGACATGCATGATGAAAACGTGATTCGCTCCAATCATTCCGATACCATCTTTGTCGTTGATTGTGACATCCGCATTAACACACAAGAACTCAGGCAAGGAGGGACTAGAATCCTATCAACCGAAGTCGAATTTGCATAATTGGCACTTAATCTACTTTTGATTTTTCATAGCAATTTCCTCAACACCCAATTTGGGTATAGAGGAAAAGAATAGACTTGAAATCTTTTCAAAGATTGACGCCTTTGGGGACACTTGCAAAAAGAAGAACCGCCAAACAGTTGATAAACAACTATCTAGCGGTTCTTGTAGTGATCCCTACAGGATTCAAACCTGTAACCTTTTGATCCGTAGTCAAACGCTCTATTCAGTTGAGCTAAGGGACCATTTTTCCGTTTTTGCGTTGCAAAGGTACTGCTATTTTTTGAACTGGCAAGCGTTTTTGCAAACTTTTTTTCAAAAAAAATTTGAGCGTAATGCTCAAATCGGTGTTATCTACCACATCGCCAACACATTAGGCGATGAAAGTTTTTTTAATTCAAGAGCCAGGTTGCGAGTGCCCAAATGACAAAAATCACGAGAGCGATGAAAGTTGCGGCTGCGAGGGGCTTGTACTTTACTACATAGAGTGAGAGCTTGGGCACGTCGGACTTCTCGGGTTTCTGGTCGGCGATGGCGAGCTTGTGCTCATCGATGGGCTCGATGGGTTGAGCCTCTTCCTTATATAAATATGCCTTCATTGTCTTTGTTGTTAGTTTTGTTTGATTATTGCGGTGCAAATGTACATCATTTCCGTCACATGACCAAATGCCGTGCCCTATTTTTGCTGACAGGATAAAGAAAAAGGAGTGGGACGCGCGTAACTGTTGACACGTGTTCCACTCCTTGTCTATGGGAAGCCACACCAAAGGGATGTGATGAAACTCCGACTAAATACAGGATTTGAGGGCGCCATAGTCTTTGTAATCCTCCGGCTGTCAAGCACCATGTGGTTGAGGCCCGCCATTGAATATAGCGCTTTTCTCGGCATTTCATAATAATTTGAAGAGTATCCCGATCGTCTTCGATGTGGCAGTCTTTCAAAGATCTGATGTCTTAACGACGGTGCAAAGTTAGGCAGTTTCTGCGAGAAGTGCAAATGTCTCGGTATTTTTAACATATCATTTTTAGTAATGACATGTCGTGTTAATAAAAAGATGTGAAAAATGATGATGGGATGCAGGAAAATGCTTACCTTTGCCGAATAATTAACAAACATCCATTTCATAAACAAGAACGAAATAATTTCCAATGTCATGAAAGGTATTCATGTTACAAGTGAGATAAAACCGTTGAAGAAGGTTTTGTTGCACCGTCCCGGACGTGAACTGCTCAACTTGACACCCAACACCCTGGAGGAACTGCTGTTTGACGATATTCCCTATCTCAAGGTGGCCGAGGAGGAACACGATGCCTTCTCCCAGGTGCTGCGTGACAATGGCGTAGAGGTTGTTTACCTTGAGGACCTGATGGCCGAAGTGCTCGACATCAGTGCCGAGATCAGGGAACAATTCCTGCGTCAGTTCATTGAGGAAGCCGGCATCAGTGCAACCAAATACCACGATATCATCTACAATTACTTGAACGACATCAAGTCGAGCAAGGAACTTGTATTGAAGACGATGGAGGGCATCTATCTGCAAGACCTGCCCCGCGACCCGCAGCAAGTGAAAAACTCGCTGGTCGATCAGGTGAAGGGCGACAGCCGCTTTGTAGTGAAGCCGATGCCCAACCTGTACTTCACACGCGACCCGTTTGCCTGCATAGGCACGGGCGTGAGCATCAACCGCATGTTCTCGGTAACGCGTTGCCGCGAGACGATCTACGGCGACTACATCTTCAGGTATCACCCCGACTTCAAGGAGGTGGATCACTACTATGACCGCACCCTGCCCTACCGCATCGAGGGTGGCGACATCCTGAACCTGAACGAGCACACGCTCGCCATCGGCATCAGCCAGCGCACAGAACCCGATGGCATCGAGCTGATAGCCAAGAATATCTTCCAGAACGGCAATGCAGCCATCGATACGGTGCTGGCCATCCACATTCCCGAGACACGTGCATTCATGCACCTGGACACCGTATTCACCCAGATTGACCATGACAAGTTCACCGTGCATCCCGGCATCCTGGGTCCGCTTGAAGTGTTCAAGCTCACACGAGGTGAGGGCGAAGAGATCAAGCTGGAGCGCAAGGAGGAGACACTGGAGGAAATCCTGGCCGAATCGTTAGGTCTGGAACATGTGAAGCTCATCAAGTGTGGTGGCGGCGACCTGATTACTGCCGAGCGCGAGCAGTGGAATGACGGCAGCAACACGCTGTGCATCGCCCCTGGCAAGGTCATCGTCTATGAGCGCAACAATGTCACTAACGCCCTGCTACGTGACGAGGGCATCACGGTACTGGAGATTCCCAGCAGTGAGCTGTCCCGCGGTCGTGGAGGGCCCCGCTGCATGAGTATGCCGCTGTGGAGAGACTGATTAGTTAATAGTTAATAGTTAATAGTTAGGAGTTGGCATCCGCATTCTTTCAACTGACAACATTCAACTGACAACATTCAACTAACGACACAATGACGAATTTTATTTAATCAATTCAATATTAATCTTTTAATACAATTTTACTATTATGCCAAGAAGTTTATCTGGAAGAAGTTTCCTGAAGTTACTCGATTTCTCAACCGAAGAGATTCAGTATTTACTTGAGCTCGCTAAGGATTTCAAGCGCATGAAACGCGCCGGAACTCCCCACAAGTATCTTGCAGGCAAGAACATCGTGCTCTTGTTCGAGAAGACCTCGACAAGAACCCGCTGCTCGTTTGAAGTTGCCGGCAATGACCTGGGCATGGGTGTTACCTACCTCGATCCCGGTTCATCACAGATGGGCAAGAAGGAGTCTCTCGAAGACACCGCCAAGGTGCTGGGTCGCATGTTTGACGGTATCGAGTACCGCGGCTTTGACCAGCAGATTGTCGAGGATCTGGCTAAGCACGCCGGTGTTCCCGTCTGGAACGGTCTGACTACCGACTTCCACCCCACCCAGATGCTGGCTGACGTCCTCACCATCGAGGAGAACTTCGGTCGTTATAAGGGCCTGACGATGGTCTTCATGGGTGATGCCCGCAACAACGTTGCCAACTCACTGATGGTTGTATCTGCCAAGTTGGGTATCAACTTTGTAGCTTGCGGTCCCAAGGACAACATGCCCGATGCCAAGCTCGTCAAGACCTGCAAGGAGATCGCTAAGGAGAATGGCTGCACCATCACCCTCACCGATGATGTGAAGAAGGGTACCAAGAATGCTGACGTCATTTATACCGACATCTGGGTATCGATGGGTGAGCCCGACGAGATCTGGGAACAGCGCATCAAGCTGCTCAGCCCGTATCAGGTGAACGACGCCGTGATGGCCAACGCCAACCCCAACGCCATCTTCCTGCACTGCCTGCCCTCGTTCCACGACCTGGAGACCACCATCGGCAAGGACATCCACACCAAGTTCGGTCTGCCCGAGATGGAGGTTACCGACAAGGTATTCCGCAGCAAGCAGTCCAAGGTATTTGATGAGGCCGAGAACCGTATGCACACCATCAAGGCCGTGATGTACGCCACCTTGAAGTAATTTAGCCAAGTTCAGCGAACTTGATGATTAGAGATTAATGATTAGAGATTGGTGAGTAATTGCTCATTGACTTTAATCATTAATCTCATTTTTCAAGTAACAATAACCGACAACACATTATATAATTGATATATTATGAATAAACGTCTTGTTATCGCCCTGGGCGGCAATGCCCTGGGCAAGACTCCGCAGGAGCAGCTTGACCTGGTCAAGGGTACTGCATCGACCATCGTGGACCTCGTTGAGGAGGGTTACGACGTCGTTATCGGCCATGGTAATGGTCCGCAGGTGGGTATGGTGAACCTGGCCTTTGAGTATTCGGCCAACAATGGTGGCGGCACGCCCGCTATGCCTTTCCCCGAGTGCGGCGCGATGACCCAGGGCTACATCGGCTATCACCTGCAGCAGGCCGTTGAACGCGAGCTGGCTCGCCGTGGCATCAACAAGCCCTGTGCCGCAGTGGTGACCCAAGTGGTTGTTGACAAGAACGACGATGCATTCCAGAAGCCGACCAAGCCCGTGGGCATGTTCTACAGCAAGGAAGACGCCGACCGCATCGTTGCCGAGACGGGTTACACCTTTGTCGAGGATGCTGGCCGTGGATACCGCCGCGTGGTGCCCTCGCCCATCCCCGTCAAGATCGTCGAACTGCCCGTTGTGGAGCAGCTCGTGGGCCTTCACAGCGTGGTCATCACCGTGGGTGGTGGTGGCATCCCCGTAGTGGAGAACGGTCCTGGCGACTATGAGGGCGTAGCAGCCGTGATCGACAAGGACCGCGCCAGTGCCAAGTTGGCTCTTGACCTGAATGCCGACATGCTGGTCATCCTCACCGCCGTCGAGAAGGTATCGATCAACTTCAACAAGCCCGACCAGAAGGATCTGGACCGCATGACCATCGCCGAGGCCCGCGAGTACATCCAGCAGGGTCACTTCGCTCCCGGCAGCATGCTGCCCAAGGTGGAGAGCTGCATCAGCTTTGTGGAGAACACCACAGGCGGCACCGCCCTGATCACCTCGCTCGACAAGGCCCGTGAGGCCCTGCAGGGCAAGACCGGCACCCTGCTCGTCAAGGAGTAACCACCCAAGAAAATCTGATTTATCAGAATGGCTGGATGCGTCTTAACGGGTATGCATCCAGCCATTTTTCCTATAAATAACCATCAAGTCCAAAGGGTTCACCCCTGTTTCAGGCCCTAGTTTCACATTACAAGATACCATTTCATCTATCTCAGATCAACGAGAGCCACATCTCTTATCGCTTTCTGCCTGAATCGATCGTGATAGCTGTCTTGAGGCCGATGCTCATGAAGCGATTCCATATCATATTATTGATGCTGCTTGTGTCGATCACGATGCGAGGAGCCCATGCCTATAATGTCGATCAGTACAATCGATGGGCCAAGATTTCCACCGATGAACTGATGGATCGCGCTCAGGACTATCTGCAAAACAAGGGCTGGGTTGACAGTGCAATGGTGTGCTACAGCATTGTTGCAAACCGTGCCCAGCAGGATCACCAAGACAACCACAGTCTGAATCAGATAGCTATAGCCCTCAACAACGTGGCATATATCTATGCGACTTACTACTACGACTACGAGAAAGCCTATGAAAACCTGAACCAGTCGGTGGAAATGTCCATGCGATACAGGTTTGACAACAATCTGGCCTATGCCTATATGAACATGGCTTCCATCCTTGACAACAGCAATAGCCTGTATGGCGAGAGCCGTTTCTCCTCCGAAGCCCTGGAAAATACCAAATTGGCCTTTGCCGTCGCTGTCAAGGCACAAGAGTGGAATGTGGCCGTCACCAGCATCTATAATATGCTTGATATGCTGGGTAATGGTGCCGACAGCAGGATGATTGAACCCGAACTGGCCCGGTTCAAGAAATTACAGTTGAGCGACAGTGTGGAGATGTGGCAATGCACGCGCATCTTTTGCCAGGCGACCGAGGCATTCCAGGCAGGCCGATACCAACAGGCCCTTAATTTTTATGACCAGATGTGCCTCAAGGCCCAGCAAGTGACAACCAACCGCTACCAGTGCATTATCAAGGCCCTGCAACAGAAGGGAGGCGTGCTTGCCGCCATGCACCGTTACAACGATGCAATTTCTTGCCTGAGGCAAGTAGAACAGATCTCTCTCGACAACGCGATGCAGAGGGAGTTGATCAGCACTTACCGCATGATGACGCAAGTGTATGCCGACATGGGCAACCAGCAGATGGCCGAGCAGTTGGAATACAAGTACCTCAAGGCAAGAGACGAGTTCAGCCTCAAGAGCCACGCCGAGAGGATCGAGAAGTCACGCTTCTTGAACGAACTGCGCCGTGTCAACGATCAGGTGTCGCAAATCCAGGCCAAGCATAGGCGGGTCCACCAGTTGCTGCTCACGGTGAGCCTGATTGCAGCCATCATACTGATAGCACTGCTGCTGCTCGTGCGCAGCAATATCAAGCAACGCAACTACATCAGACACCTCTACGAGAAAAACATACAACTTCTTGAAGTAAAGGATGCCACTCCACAGTCTGCCCCTCAGCAGATCGGCAAACAAGAGGAGACTGCACCCAAGTATCAAGGCCAACTTGACCAGGAGAGCAAGGATCGCCTCTTCGGGCAGATCAAGCATGTGATGGACGACATGAGCATCATCTGCAAGCCGGATTTTTCCCTCCAGCAACTGGCCACGCTGGTGGGCAGTAACTACAAGTATGTGTCCCAGGTCATCAACGAGTGTTACGGCAAGAGTTTCAAGCAGGTGCTCAATGAGCAGCGCGTGAGTGAGGCATGCCGCATCCTCAACGACCCAGACAAGTCTGGCCACCTCACCATCGAGGCCATTGCCGCCAATCTAGGATTCAATTCACGCAGCAACTTCACTGTAACCTTCAAGCGCATCACCGGCATCTCGCCATCCGACTTCATGAAGATGGCCAAGGAAAAATAGTATAGTCCCATCGGTTTTGTTTCACTGAAAGATGTCTGTTACTGCAGCTTATTTGGTTCTGTTTCCATGAAACAGAACAGAGAGACAAGCCATTTTCTTGTCATAAACAGTAGTTTAATCTAATTTTGTGATGCCTTCTTGACCGCACTATGCCATCTCGTTCCCTCCATCGCATGAAATGAGCCAGACAAGAAGTAAAGCATCGGCCAGAAAAAACTGATCTACTATTATATATTATAACTAAACATTATTTATCATTAAACAATTTATTTTATGAAAAGAATTGTATTATTAATTGCCCTTGCCATCGCCGCCATGCACGCGATGAGTGCCGATGTAGACCTGGCAACAGCAAGAACCACCGCACAGCAATTTGTTGCCAACAAGATGTCAGCCAATGGCAAGTTCATGGCCCCCTCATTAGTCAGCATGAAGTTGGTGATGCAGGAGATGAACAACGACAAGCCTGGTTCTGCCGCTTATTACATCTTTAATACCGACGATAGCTTCATCGTCATTGCCGGTGATGACCGCGCCCAACAAGTGCTGGCCTATGGCGACCGTCCTCTAGACCTGAAGCGCATGCCTGACAACATGAAATTCTGGCTCCAGACCTACAAGACACAGATTGCCTATCTACAATCCAACCCAGGCCTTGCTGTGGAACGGCCCGGCACCGACCGTTCGCTGAAAGCCTCGGCCGTCGGTCCACTGCTCACTGCCGAGTGGGACCAGAGTATGCCCTACTATAACCAGTGTCCCAGCTACAACGGCTCCCGCTGCTTGACAGGATGTCCCGCCACATCGCTGTCGATGGTGTTCTACTACTGGAAGTATCCCACCGACCCGACACCCGCTGTCGATGGCTACACCAACAATAGTTACGGATTTGAGATTCCTGCCTTGCCTTCCATCACCTTTGACTGGGAGAACATGCTTGACACCTACCCCTACGGCTCCTACACGTCCACCCAGGCCAATGCCGTAGCATGGTTGATGCGCTACATCGGCCAGGAAGAGCACATGGACTACTCCCCCAGCGGCAGCGGCGCATTTGGTGAAGACATCCTGCGTGCCGTGAAGTTCTTTGGCTACGACGAGGATGCCCAGCTGTTGTTCAAGTCGGTAGCCGACGACGATGGCAACGATATCGAGGTTTACTATAGCGATGCCGAATGGGCCAGCATACTACAGAATGAGATGTATGAGGGTCGTCCCGTGGTATATTGCGCCTATGACTACTCGTCATGGAGTGGCTGGAGCGGCCATGCCTTTAACGTCGATGGCTACACGCCCAGCACCAACACCTACCACGTCAACTGGGGATGGAGCGGTGACGGCAATGGCGATTTCGCCCTTAATGCCTTCTCCAGCAGCGGCTACACCTTCAATGTTGAGCAGCAGATGATACTGGGAATCCAGCCGCCTGCCGTGGGACCGTCAATCAAAGCCACTCCCTCCAAGCTCGACATCAACGGGTTTGTTGACCAGAGCACTTCTGCCTCCTTTACCGTCAAGGGTCAGGAGCTCAACACCGACATCACGATGACGCTCAGCGATGAGAGCGGATGCTTCTCGATGGATGCAAGCAGCGTTCCCGTCAGCGAGCAGGCAGACGGCAAGGCTGTCACCGTGACCTATTCGCCCAAGGCTCCAGGCTCCCACAGTGCCACCATCACGCTGAGCAGTCCAGGAGCCGAGGACATGACAGTCATCATCAATGGAACCGCAGCGTTGCAGACTTTTGTTCCCGTGATGCTGCCTGCCGACAGTGCCTTCATCAACTTGACGCAGTTCCGTGCCGACTGGACCGACCAGACTGCCGAAAAATTTGTGGACAGCTACACACTGGAGGTATCTCCCCGTTCATTCGTTGAAGCACTCGACTCCCTTGACGGCAGCAACTATCCCGAGAGCTATGAAACAATGGTGTTCACTGCTCCCTGGAGCGGCTACAGCGTCAATGCCGGATATGAAGCCATCTACATCTCCAACGGTTATTATTCTGGTAACGGCTATATCACCTATACCATTCCCGAAGGATATGACAACGAGGTCTTCTCATTGCAGATTACAACAACCGGCACCAGCTACGGCAAGGGCAACATTACCGTAAAATCGGCCCAGACCGCTGCGGTCGGCCACAATTTCACATCAGGCGAGACCTTTACCTGGACCGTAGTTGCCAGCACAGGGGAAAAGATTACCATCACCACATCTGAGAGCAGCTATTCTCCTGACATGAGCAAGATTACGGTATATGCCGGGGATGCCAGTTCGCTCAACCAGACTGGAGATGCAGCCGAGGCCGGCGATTACCGTCTCATCACGGGCATCAAGGGCAAGAATCACCTTGTTGAAAACCTGTCGGCTGGCAGCACCTTCTATTATAGGGTGAAGGGATTATACATCGATGGTACCGAGAGCCGCTGGAGCAAGTCCCAGTGTGTAACACTATTTGGCAACAGCCATGCCTACCCGATCGGTGATGTCAATCACGACGGTCGACTGAACATCAGCGACGTTACAGCCCTGATCAACCATCTGCTCAGTGGCAGCGGTGGGTGTGACATCTGTGCCGATGTCAATATGGACGGCAATATCAACATTAGCGACGTGACCAAGCTGATCGATCAGTTGCTGAAAGGAGAATAACCCGTCCTACCGACGATGCAACCACTTCGTAACATAATTTCAAGACAATCGACCTAAAGGGTCATTTTGATGGGACGAGGAGTGCCTGTAGAGCCGATGAACACTGGCTTTACAGGCACTTCAAGATTTTCCATCCATTTGACAGTAAACAATAGAAAAAAGTCAGGCTCCCTGTTTCGGACAGGGAGCCTGGTAGCATTTTGCGGAATTAATTCTTTGGAATGAACCTGTTAGTTGATTAGGCGTGCTTCTTTGCCTCGTCAACGATAGCCTTGAAAGCGGCGGGATTGTTCATAGCCAGGTCGGCGAGCACCTTGCGGTTGATCTCGATACCAGACTTGTGAATCAGGCCCATCAGCTTGCTGTAGGAGAGGTCCTCCATGCGAGCGGCAGCGTTGATACGCTGGATCCACAGCGCGCGGAAGTTGCGTTTTTTCTTCTTACGATCGGCGTAAGCGTAGGTCAAACCCTTCTCCCAGGTGTTCTTAGCAACGGTCCAGACGTTCTTGCGAGCGCCAAAGTAACCCCTTGTAAGTTTTAAGATTTTCTTGCGTTTGGCTCTTGAAGCCACGTGATTAACTGATCTTGGCATTTTTTTAAATTGTTTTGATTGCTAGCGGTCGCTGGTGCGGCACTTTGAGCTAGACATTCGGTTAATAATAAAAGATAAAAATCTTGTGATTAAAAGAAAGTTGTTGAGAGTTGTTTACTTCACCAGGAGCTGACGCACGATGTTCAAGTTAGCCTTGTCCACGATGCTCATCTTACCCAGGTTGCGTTTACGCTTCTTGCTCTTCTTGGTCAGGATGTGACTCTTGTAAGCATGTCTTCTTTTAATCTTTCCGGTGCCGGTAAAGGTGAACCTTTTCTTCGCAGCGGAATTCGTCTTAACTTTTGGCATTTTGTTTTAGTTTAAAAAATGTTATTAATTAATCGAGACCAGGCACTTACCAAGCCTGATGCTCTTCCTTTTCTCAGTTATTGAAGATTACTCCTCGCCGGGAGTGTTGTCCTGCTGAGTGGCTCCGTCGTTGACGGGTGCTTCCTTAGCCTCTTTCTTCTTGCCGGGCTTCTTGGGCGACAGCATGATGGTCATGCGCTTGCCTTCGAGCACGGGCATCTGATCGAGTTTGCCATATTCCTCCAGGTCGTTGGCAAACCTGAGCAACAGCACCTCTCCCTGTTCCTTGAACAGGATGGAACGTCCCTTGAAGAATACATAGCTCTTCACCTTGGCACCTTCCTTGAGGAAACCGATGGCATGCTTGAGCTTGAAGTTGTAATCATGCTCGTCGGTCTGTGGTCCGAAACGAATTTCCTTGACCACGAGTTTGGTGGACTTGGCCTTCTGTTCCTTGGCGTGCTTGCGCTGTTGGAACTTGAATTTCTGGTAGTCCATCACGCGGCAGACGGGAGGCTCGGCCTGGGGAGCGATGAGGATGAGATCCAGCTCCTGCTCGGCAGCGATTTTCAGGGCCTTGTCCAGCGGATAGATGCCCTGCTCCACGTTGTCACCCACCAGGCGCACCTCGCTGGCACGAATTTCATCGTTGATCAGGTTGGTGTCTTTGTCATTTTTGCCGCCCATCTGGCGATTACGGCCTTTGGGCCTGGTGGCATTGCTCGGGCGCTTGGGCCCGGGACGATACGGTTTTTTGTTCATTCAGCAGTTTTACAATTGTTATTAATATCGTGACAATCAAGCACTTCCATGCAGCATCAACTACACGGAAATGGCTTAAAAGTTGGTCATTTCTGCCACTTCGCGATTAATATCGGCTGCAAAGGTAGTAATTTTTTTCGAACCTTGATCACCTTCGCCCTGTTTTCTTATCGAAACTTCTTCACATCCGGCTTCTTTTTCACCGACGATGAGGAGGTAAGGGATGCGTTTGAGCTCGTTATCACGGATCTTGCGACCGATTTTCTCGTTGCGGTCATCGACGATGGCACGCACGTCGAGTTTGTTCAACTCGTCGGCAACATGGTGGGCATAGTCGTTGAACTTCTCGCTGATGGGCAGCACGACGCACTGGTCGGGCACGAGCCACAGCGGCAGCTTGCCGGCAGTGTGCTCCAGCAGCACGGCGACGAAGCGTTCCAGCGAGCCGAAGGGGGCACGGTGGATCATGACGGGACGGTGCTTCTGATTGTCGGCACCAGTGTATTCGAGCTGGAAGCGCTCGGGCAGGTTATAATCTACCTGGATGGTACCCAACTGCCAGCGACGGCCCAGGGCATCCTTGACCATGAAGTCGAGCTTGGGACCGTAGAAGGCGGCCTCGCCGGTCACCTGCTTGGCAACCAGACCCTTCTCTTCACAGGCCTCGATGATGGCACGCTCGGCCTTCTCCCAATTCTCTTCACTACCGACATATTTCTCCTTGTTATTGGGGTCACGCAGCGAGATCTGTGCCTCATAGTCAAATCCGAATACCTTGAAGATGAACGAGATGATGTCCATCACACCGAGGAATTCCTGTTTCAACTGGTCAGGCATACAGAACAGGTGTGCATCGTCCTGGGTGAAGCTGCGCACGCGGGTCAGGCCGTGGAGCTCACCACTCTGCTCATAGCGGTAAACGGTACCGAACTCGGCATAGCGGATGGGCAGGTCACGGTAGCTGCGGGGAGAAGTCTTGTAGATCTCGCAGTGGTGGGGGCAGTTCATGGGTTTGAGCATGTACTCCTCACCCTCCTCGGGCGTGGTGATGGGACGGAAGGAATCCTTACCATATTTTGCATAGTGGCCGCTGGTCACATAGAGCAGCTTGTTGCCGATGTGGGGCGTAATGACCTGCTGGTAGCCATAGCGCTTCTGGATCTTGGCGAGCATGTCCTGCAGGCGGTTGCGCAGGGCGGCACCCTTCGGCAGCCACAGGGGCAGACCCTGGCCCACGTTGGGCGAGAAGGCAAACAGTTCCATCTCCTTGCCGATCTTGCGGTGGTCGCGCTTCTTGGCTTCCTCGAGCAGCACGAGGTACTCGTCGAGCATCTTCTTCTTGGGGAAGGTGATACCATAGACGCGGGTCAACTGGGGGCGGGTCTCGTCACCGCGCCAGTAGGCACCGGCAAGCGACATCACCTTGATGGCCTTGATCATGCCGGTCGAGGGGATGTGCGGGCCACGGCACAGGTCGGTGAAGTTGCCCTGGGTATAGGTAGTGATGTGACCGTCTTCCAGGTCATTGATGAGCTCGCACTTGAGGGTCTGGCCCTTGTCACCGAAGAACTTCAATGCGTCGGCCTTGCTGATGTCGGCACGCACGACGGCCTCATTCTTCTGGGCGAGTTCTGTCATCTTCTTTTCAATCTTGGCGAAGTCTGCATCAGTCAAGGGGTTGCCACCGGTGTCGATGTCGTAGTAGAAACCGTTCTCTACTGCCGGACCGATACCGAACTGCACTCCAGGGTACAGCTCCTGCAGGGCCTCGGCCAGCAGGTGAGCCGACGTGTGCCAGAAGGCGTGCTTGCCCTCGGCGTCCTCCCACTTGAAGAACTTGATATCGCCATCCATACAAATGGGGCGTGAGATATCCCATTCCTCGTCGTTTAATGATGCGGCCAGCACGTTGCGTGCAAAGCCCTCGCTAATACTCTTGGCAATGTCAAGAGGGGTTACACCATCCTCATATTGGCGCACATTGCCGTCAGGAAACTTGATGTTAATCATATTAAGTTATTGATAATTAATTGTTTGCGTTGTACCCTACAACAGTACAACATTCAAAACTGCAAAATTAGCACAAGTTGGGCAAAACGCCAAATTTATCAGCAACTTTTCAAAGACAAAGCCAACAGATCATCATCGACTTGTTGAACAGATCTTAGCAGCTTGACGTGAGATTGAGTCGCTGGATGGTCACAGAACGCCGTTCCTCTATTCAGCCAAAACGTATAATCACAAATTCACGCTAAGCCGCTAAGTCGCTAAGTTTTTTAAAAACGATTCTTTGCGACGTGGTTTGTCCGCTATGTAGAGACGCAAAATCTTGCGTCTCCCAGGGTCGTCGCGCCGTGAGTCACTTTTGCCATCTGTAGCGAGGCGCAAGATTTTGCGCCTCTACATTTATAATGAACTTACGTTAATTCATTGCGAGCCCCTTGCGAGCAATAAAATGACTTTGCGGCTTAGCGACTTTGCGTGAGGCTCTATTGATCACGCTAAGTCGCTAAGTTTTTAATTATTAAGGATTTTATCATTTCCCTTCTACAAGAATCTGGGAATTATGTATCAGTGTCAAGACATCAATGAATGCCTGGAGAATACGATGTAAGCACCTTATAAACAACGGCTTAGCGGCTTGGCGTGAGGTTGAGTCGCTGAATGGTTACAAATCCCTGCTGGACGCTTAAAAAATGTTAAGTTGTGGATTTTTCAGGGGCGGGGCCGTAAAAAATGCAAGAGCTATGGTTCTATAAGGGTGAGTAAGTATTCATAGGTACATCATAATATATTTAATGACAACTTTAAAACTATTGTTAGCATGAAAAAGTTCCTTTTGTTATTGGTTATGGCTGCGACCATGATGACAGCCAATGCCGAGAGTGGAGAGTGGGCCGTGGGTGGCCAGGTGGTGTATGGCAGCAAGGCCAAGACAGCAGGCATAGGTCTGCATGTGAAGAATTGCTTGACCGATGCCGTCAGGCTCGGTCTGTCGAGCAATTACTACTTC
>Ga0247611_10007271_pt1 | contig 13946 bp, 12 predicted proteins | sample 177DNAGHGhighgp2_FD_192422 | JGI IMG/M metagenome (GOLD analysis project Ga0247611, IMG submission 192422) | Sheep rumen microbial communities from Palmerston North, Manawatu-Wanganui, New Zealand - 1770 DNA GHGhigh gp2 | ecosystem: Host-associated > Mammals > Digestive system > Stomach > Rumen...
CTAAGTACTCGCTTCTTGTACTACTTCTGTCTATGTAAGTCTTTCAAAGAACTCTTTCTCATAGCCTCGCAAGGGGCGTCCCTCGTTTAGCGGATGCAAAGGTACGACTATTTTCCGAACCACCAAACATTTCGCATACTTTTTTCGATAGAAAATAATAATTTTTCCACTAATTTTACAAGAGTGCATTATTACACCTTATTATATTATTATATAGAGGGCCACGAAATGCCACACACAGTCCTTTTTCGTCGCCTCAACTCGCGGTAGCGATGGAATGCGTTTGCATTTTGCGGCAAAACGGGTTGCATTTTGCCGCAAATCGTGTTGCATTTTGCCGCAAAACGCATTGCATTATGCGGCAAAATAGGAGGCTATTATGCCGCAAAACGGAGGGCTATTTTGCGGCAAAATGGAGTAAGATGGAGATGAACAGCCAAGAAGAATTCAGGAAAAAAGTTTGGTAACTCAAAAGAAACGCTTACCTTTGCAGGCATGATTGCAGAAGAACTGACCCAAATGATTGGGAGGGAGCTCAGACACACTCCCACCACAGACCAAGCGCAGGCGATGAGCACGTTCTGCCGATTCCTGACAGACCGCTCACCATGGGCGGCAATGATTCTGCGCGGTTCTGCCGGCACTGGCAAGACCACCCTTGCCAGTGCCATGGTCAAGGCGCTGGCCGCCATGAAACAGAAGATGGTGCTGCTGGCCCCTACCGGTCGGGCTGCCAAGGTTTTCTCGCTCTATGCCGGCCATTCTGCCTACACGATTCACCGCCGCATATACCGACAGAAGACCGCAGGCGATCTCTCGGCCTTCAGTCTGAACGACAACCTGCACACCCACACCTTATTTATAGTAGACGAAGCGTCGATGATTGCCAACGGCGGCGCCAGCAGCACTTCCTTTGGCAGCGGCTGCCTGCTTGACGACCTGATTCAGTATGTCTATGGCAGCCACGAAGGGAAGCCCACCGACTGCCGCCTGCTCATCATCGGCGACAGCGCACAGCTGCCGCCTGTAGGCGAGCAGGAGAGCGCGGCATTGTCGGGCGAGACGCTACGCGGCTTTGGGCTGACAGTCTATGAATGCGACCTGAAGGAAGTGCTGAGACAGAGCCAGGACTCAGGAATCCTGTTCAACGCCACGCTCATCAGGCAGCTCATCACCCACGACGAGATGACCCAGCTGCCAAAGATCCAGCTGGGCTTCCCGGACATTGTGGCGGTGAATGGCAACGAGCTCATCGACTCGCTGAGCACGAGCTACAGCAAAGTAGGCCTTGACGACACCATCGTGGTGACCCGCTCGAACAAGCGCGCCAACATCTATAACCGCGGCATTCGGGGGATGGTGCTGGACCGAGAAGAAAAGCTATGCCGGAACGACCAAATCATGATTGTGAAAAACAACTACTACTGGGCCGAGGAGGAGCGGAAGCACCAAGAAGGCCAGTCGGCCCCGCCCTTCGCCTTCCTGGCCAACGGCGACCGCGCCATTGTGCAGCGCATCAGGAACGAACGCCCGCTTTACGGTTTCCTGTTTGCCGATGCAACGCTACGCCTACCGGACTACGACGACTACGAGCTTACGGCAACCGTACTGCTCGATACGCTGGACAGCGAATCGCCCGCCCTGACGCGCGAGCAACAAGAGAGCCTCTACAACAGCGTGATGGAAGACTACGGCGACATTGCACTGAAAGCCGACAGGCAGAAACAACTAAGGCAGGACGCTCATTACAACGCCCTGCAAATCAAGTACGCCTATGCCGTGACATGCCACAAGGCACAGGGAGGACAGTGGGCACACGTATACATAGACCAGGGATACATGACCGACGACATGCTGACGCCCGACTATATCCACTGGCTATATACCGCCTTCACCCGCGCCACAGAAAAGCTGTTCCTTGTGAACTGGCCGAAGGAGCAAACGTCTGCTGACCGTCCTTAATAGGTAACCTTCGGCTCAAGTTCCTTGGCCTGGTCAATCATCTTCTGCACCTCGACGACGGCGGGAACACGTCCGCAGATGTGACGGGCAGCATTGACCTCCTCCAGTTTGGGTTGCAGATTCTCAGCCACCCGATGACGGAACTCCTTCACGGTGTCGACGCCGGCAGCCTCGAGCAGTTCGGCAAACTGCGGGCCCACGCCGTTGATGCGGAACAGGTCGGCATGGTTCGTCCAGCGCAAGATGAGCTTCTCGCTGATGCCCGTCTGCTCTGCCAGTTCCTTACGTCCCTTCGGGGCGGCACATTTCTCCAGCAGTTCTTCCACTTTGTTGATGCCTGCGGCGATGAGCTTCTCAGCATAGACCTCGCCTACTCCTTCGATGTCAATAATCTTGTACGTCATAGTTGTCTGAAGTTTTAAGTTAGAATTTTGGTAAACAGTATCAAATAATGCGTGCAAATATAAGGAAAAAAAACTATTGCGACAATTTTTTCGCACTTTTTTTGTACTTTTGCACCCAAATGATCTACATTAACGACGAAACAGAGCGAATAGACCTGAATTTGCGGTTGGAAGAGCTTCCCCCCCAGCGCCGCGAGCAGGCGCTTAGGTTCAAGCACGAACAGGGGCGCCGGCTGTGTGTGGCCGCCTATCTGCTGCTGCAGGAAGGGCTCCGGATGGAGTATGGCATCAGCGAGCCGCCCATCCTGGGCTACTACGAGGGTGGAAAGCCTTACATCATGGGGCATCAGGAGATTCACTTCAACCTGAGCCACTGCCAGGCGGGAGCCCTCTGCGGCCTGAGCAGCAGGCCGATAGGCGTGGACATGGAGGCCATCCGTCCGTTCAAGGAGAGCCTGGCACGCTACACCATGAACGACGAGGAGATGGAACAGATCCTGGGCTCGCCCAGCCCCGAAGTGACCTTCACCCGCCTGTGGACGATGAAGGAGAGCCTGCTGAAGCTCACGGGCAAGGGCATTGGCAACGACCTGCGCAGCGTGCTGGCCGAGCATCGTCACGACGTGACGCACACCACGGTTGTCCATTCCTCACGCCAATATGTATACAGCATCTGTGAATGGAAGGAAGGAATAAGCGTATGAACATGATCCGTTTCATCAAGGACTGGACGCTGCCTGTGGCCATGTGTGCGGGCAGCCTGCTCTACCTGGTCTTTGCCTTCGTGCCCTGTCTGGACGGGGCGGCCGTTTTCTTCGCCCCCATCTTCGATGCCATCCTTCCCCTGTTCATGTTCCTCATCCTCTTTGTGACGTTCTGCAAGGTGGACTTCCGCAAGTTGCGCCCCGTGGGATGGCACCTGTGGGTGGGCTTGTTCCAGGTGGTCTTCGTGGCCATCATCATGTGCTTCATCCTCGGTCTGCAAGTGCAGGGCAACCGCCTCATCCTGCTCGAGGCCATCCTCACCTGCATCATCGGGCCCACAGCGGCCGCCGCTGCAGTGGTGACGCAGAAGCTGGGCGGTTCGCTGGAAGAGATGACCACCTACACGTTCCTGTCGAACTTCATCACCGTGGCACTCATCCCCATTTGCTTCCCCATGATAGAGAAAGGCCATGACATCAGTTTTGTCAGTGCCTTCCTGAAAATTCTGCGCGAAGTGGTCATGGTGCTGCTGGTTCCCATGCTGCTGGCCTACGTGGTGAAGCACCGGCTGCACCGGCTGCACCGCTGGATTATTTCGGTGAAGGACCTGTCCTACTACATGTGGGGCGCCTCGCTCATGATTGTCACCGGCACGACGGTGAAGAACATCGTCCACGCCGAAACCACGGTGCTGTTCCTGCTCGCCATCGCCTCACTGGTCCTGATGCTCTGTATTGTCCAGTTTGCCGTAGGCCGCTTCGTAGGCCATTACTCCGGACGTACGACCGAGGCAGGCCAGGCACTGGGACAGAAGAACACGGCCTTTGCCATCTGGATAGCCTATACCTACCTGAACCCGCTGTCGAGCGTGGGTCCGGGCTGCTACATTCTGTGGCAGAACATCATCAACAGTTTTGAGATTTGGCAGAAGCGGATAAAAGACCGACAATGATGCGCGAGGCATTGTCCGGCGCGACATCGTTGCCCAGTTTCGCTGCCACCTCGTCGTAGCCCTCCATCATGCTGCTGCGTTGCGGCCCTTCGAGGATAGCAGACAATTCCCTGCGGATATTGCTGACAGAGAACGAGTCTGCCACCAGTTCGGGCACCACCTCGCGGTCGGCAATGAGATTGACCAGCGAGACATACTTCACTTTGAGCAGAAGCTTGCGCAGCCATCCGAAGACCACCGCCATTCGCATCCCGTAGCACACCACCTGCGGCACACGGAAGAGCGCCGTCTCGAGTGTGGCCGTACCACTGGTGACAAGGGCTGCATGAGCATTGAACAGCAGCTGGTAGGTCAGTCCGGCCTGGAGCACAGTGGCCTGATGGCCTTTGGTAAACTGCCGGTAGTAGTCATGCTCAATGGACGGGGCTCCGGCCACAACAATCTGATAGCGGTCGGCATAGTCGTCGGTAACCTCCAGCATAGCGGGGAGGTTGTCCTTGATTTCCTGTTTGCGGCTGCCGCAAAGAATGGCAATGATGGGCTTCTGGGGCGACAACATGTTATGCCGCAGGAAGTCATCATTGCGCATCATGGCCTTCTCCTTAAAGGCGTTCACCTCCTGCACCGTCGGGTTTCCCACATAATGGATGGGGTAATGGTGTTTCTTCTCAAAGAAATCCTTTTCAAAGGGAAGGATGGAGAACAATTCACTGACGTCGCGACGGATGTTCTTGATACGGTATTCCTTCCAGGCCCAGATCTTCGGCGAAATGTAGTAGAAGACGGGTATCCGAGTCCTGGCTTTCACAAATTCTGCAATGCTCAGGTTGAAGCCGGGATAGTCAACCAGGATGACCACATCGGGCTGCCACGCCACAATATCCTTCTTGCACAGGCGCATGTTGCGCAGAATGGTGCGCAGATGCAGCAGCACGGGAATAAAGCCCATGTAGGCCAGTTCACGGTAGTGGCGCACCAAGGTGCCGCCCACGGCCTGCATCTCGTCGCCGCCAATGAAGCGGAACTGCGCCTCCGGGTCGTTCTGCCGCAGCGACTGCATCAGTCGCGAGGCATGCAGGTCGCCGGATGCCTCGCCTGCTATGAGGTAGTATTTCATCTTGCTCGCACTTGTTCGTGAATGTCTGTGGAACGGAATCAGCTCTCCCAGGAGCGCAGCTGCTCCATGAGCGCATAGTGGGTCAGGTCTAACTGTGTGGGGGTAATGGCCACGTAGCCGTGGTCCAGGGCCCAGCGGTCGGTGTCCTGCCGTTCGGGCTCGTCGTTCTGGTAATGGCCCACCATCCAGTAGTAATCAAATCCACGGGGATGATGGCACTCCGTAGACTCGTTGTTCCAGGTGCCCAGGGACATCCGGCACACCTTCACGCCCTTGAACACTTTCGCCACGGGGAAGTTCACGTTCAGGCAACCGCCCTTGGGCAGTCCTTCCTTCAGCACACGGGCAACCATCTCCCTGACATAGGGCCGCAGGGGCTCGAAGTCGGCATCGTCGGAATGGTCGCACAGTGAGAAGGCCACCGCCGGGATGTACTTCATGCACCCTTCGAGCGTAACGCCCATGGTGCCGCTATAATGGGCATTGACCGAGGCGTTGTCGCCATGGTTAATGCCGCCTATCACCAAGTCGGGCCTGCGCCCGTCGAGCAGGCGAGCCAGCGCCAGCTTCACGCAGTCCACGGGGGTGCCGTTGCACGACCACACCTGCAGTCCCGGCTCCTCATGCTGCTTGATGAGCCTGAGCGGCGTGGTCACCGAAAAAGCACACGAGAACCCCGACCGCGGAGAGTCCGGGGCACATACCACCAAATCAGCCATGTCGCGCAGCATATCGACCAGGCTGTTGATGCCCTTCGACTGAAATCCGTCGTCGTTCGAAATCAGGATGAGGGGCCTTCTGTTTGTCTTTTCTGTCATCGGTTTTTGGAATTTGGCGCGAAAATAAAAAATAAATTCGATAATTGCGCCACAATTGTCGAATTATTAATGTTTTTTTCAAGTTCCTCATGCGACATATCAACAAAAGGACACAAAAATACTTAAAATCGAAGGAAGTGTGTGCCATTCTCGATAGAATTTTGTATCTTTGCGGCTCATTATCGGTTGAAAGCCCTGCTTGCCGGAGGCACATCCCGATACGTTCGAAAAGAAGCTAAATATTGATTGAGAATGGGAAAAATCATTGCATTGGCAAATCAAAAGGGCGGCGTGGGAAAAACCACGACGACCATCAATCTGGCTGCATCGCTGGCCACATTGGAAAAAAGCGTGCTCGTAGTCGACGCTGACCCGCAGGCTAACGCCTCCAGCGGTCTGGGTGTCGACATCAAGGAAGTCGACTGTTCGCTCTACGAGTGCATCATCGACAAGGCCGACGTGCGCGACGCCATCTACACAACCGACATCGACGGGCTGGACATCATCCCGAGCCACATCGACCTTGTGGGTGCCGAAATCGAGATGCTGAACCTGGACAACCGCGAGAAAGTCATCAAGAAACTGCTGGACCCCATCCGGGCCGAATACGACTACATACTCATCGACTGCTCGCCGTCGCTCGGCCTGATCACCGTCAACTCGCTCACTGCAGCCGACTCGGTCATCATCCCAGTCCAGTGTGAGTACTTCGCCTTAGAGGGCATCTCAAAACTGCTGAACACCATCAAGATCATCAAGTCGAAGCTGAACCCGAAGCTCGAGATTGAGGGATTCCTGCTGACGATGTATGACTCGCGCCTGCGCCTGGCCAACCAGATCTACGACGAGGTGAAGCGCCACTTCCAGGAGCTGGTGTTCAAGACCGTGATCCAACGCAACGTGAAGCTCTCGGAGAGCCCGTCGCATGGTCTGCCTGTCATCCTCTATGATGCCGACTCCACCGGTTCGAAAAACCACCTGGCCCTGGCGAAGGAAATCATTAACAAGAACGGAAAATGAGTAATCTGAAGTGATAGTATGGCAGTACACAAGAAATATGCAAAAGGAGCCGGGGCACTCGGCCGCGGACTCGACGACATCGGCAACGGCCGGGGACTGGATGCGCTGATAGACACCAGCGAGGTGAAGACGCAAGGGTCGTCGAACCTCAACGAGATTCCCATCGGGCAGATTGAGCCAAACCCCGACCAGCCACGCCGTGAGTTCGACCCCACAGCCATGGAGGAACTGGCTGCCAGCATTGGCAACATGGGCATCATTGCACCCATCACGCTGAGGCAGGTAGCTCCCGACCGCTACCAGATCATTGCGGGCGAACGACGCTGGCGCGCCTCACAGATGGCCGGACTGACGTCCATACCCGCCTACATCCGCACCGTGGAAGACGAGAACGTGATGGAACTGGCACTGGTGGAGAACATTCAGCGCGAGGACCTGAACGCCATAGAAATAGCCCTGGCATACGAGCATCTGGCTGAAACCACGGGCATGACACAGGAGAAGATAAGCGAGCGTGTGGGCAAGAGCCGCACCGCCGTGACCAACTACATGCGCCTGCTGAAGCTGCCCGCACAAATACAGATGGCCCTGAAGAACCACGAAATCGACATGGGGCACGCCCGTGCCCTGCTGGCACTCGACTCGCCCTCGATGCAGCTCAAGATTTTCAAGGAAGTGCTGAAGAACCAGTACTCTGTGCGCAAGGTCGAGGAGATGGTGCAGATTCTGAAGAGCGGCGAGGACGTGCAGACAGCAAAGAAGAAGATTACGACGAGCACACCGCTGCCCGAGGAGTTCAACGTGTTGAAGAAACGGCTGTCCGACCTGTTCCAGACCAAGGTGCAGATGACCTGCTCGGCCCAGGGCAAGGGAAAGATCAGCATCGCGTTTGCCAACGAGGAAGAACTGGAGCGCATCATGAACGCTATTGACGGAGTGAGAAATTGAGAACGACGAGCTTCACATCAGTCATTGCGCTACTGGCCATGCTGCTGCTCACGGCCATGGAGGCAGAGGCGCAGACGGACGTCACGGACAAGCCGCTGATGGCCAGCGACTCTATCGTGGCCCTCGTCGACTCCATCTATCACAGCATGAACGCCGACAGCGCCATGCAGCAAATAGACTCTGCCGCCACCAAGGCCACGACGACCATGCTGGGCGCAACGGGGCAGGAGCACCTGAGAAAGGCAAAACGCGACTGGAGCACCTGGCGGCCTAACCCGCAACGGGCCATGTGGCTGGCTCTCGTCATTCCCGGCGGCGGACAGATATACAACCGAAAATACTGGAAACTGCCCATCGTCTACGGTGGCTTCGTGGGATGCGTCTATGCCCTGACGTGGAACAACAGCATGTACCGGGACTATGCACAGGCCTATCTCGACATCATGGACGACGACCCCGGCACTGCCAGCTACAACAAGTTCCTGCACCTGGGAAGGCAGATCACCTCGAGCAACGAAGACCGCTACAAGCAGATATTCAAAAGCCGTAAGGACAAATACCGCCGCTGGCGCGACCTGAGCTTTTTCTGCATGTTAGGCGTCTATGCCGTCTCGGTCATCGACGCCTACGTGGACGCCGAGCTCTCTGACTTCGACATCTCGAAGGACCTCAGCCTGAAGGTCAGGCCTACGGTCATCGGCAACCAGGGCATGGCCAATCCGCTCTATGCCACGTCGTTCGGTGTGAACTGCAGCCTGAACTTCTGAACATAACTCAACTATTGCAATTTAGGAGTTAGAAGGAATCACTTCTTTTAACTTCTTCTAACTCCTCAAGTTGAGCGGATGCGAAACTTAATAATAATAAACAATAAAGAAATAACGCGAAGAAAGATGATTGAGATACTGATCAATGGGACTAAGAAAATGGTGAAATGGTGCCTGCCGGTTTACCTGCTGGCCTTTATGCCATCGACCCTGCATGCACAGATTGTGGAGGACGATGACCTGGACGACGACGAGATTACCGTCACCGACGAGGAAGGCAACGAGGAAGAGATAGAGTTCCCCGAAGCCATGACCTACGACCTGGACTCGCTGATGAACCTATACATGTCGAAGACCTACCTGTCGAAGGAGAACGACTGCCAGATGAAGAACGAGAACCCCTCGTTCACCAAGGAGGAATACGTAGACCGCCTGAGCCGCATCCCCTCGGTCATGGAGCTGAGCTACAACGATGTGGTGCGCACATTTATAGACCGCTACACAGGTCGCCTGCGCTACAGCGTGAGCTACATGCTCGGCGCCGCCAACTTCTACATGCCCATCTTCGAGGAGGCCCTCGAGGCCTACCAGCTGCCCTTGGAACTGAAATACCTACCCATCATCGAGTCGGCCCTGAACCCCACGGCTGTCTCGCGTGTAGGCGCCACGGGCCTGTGGCAGTTTATGATTGGCACCGGCAAGGCCTACGGACTGCAGGTGAACTCGCTCGTCGACGAGCGGCGCGACCCCGTGAAGTCCAGCTATGCCGCCGCCCGCTACCTGCGCGATCTCTATCGCATCTTCGGCGACTGGAACCTGGTCATCGCCGCCTACAACTGCGGACCGGAAAACATCAACAAGGCCATCCACCGCGCCGGAGGGGAGAAGAAGGACTACTGGCACATCTATCCCTACCTGCCCAAGGAGACACGCGGATACGTGCCCGCCTTCATCGCGGCCAACTACGTGATGACCTACTATTGCGAGCACAACATCTGCCCCATGACCTCGAAACTCCCCGCCAAGACCGACACCGTTGTCGTCAGCAGGCAGGTTCACCTGAGTCAGATTGCCTCCGTGCTGGAGCTCGACCTGCAGATGCTGCGCTCGCTGAACCCCGAGTACCGCCGCGACGTGGTGCCCGGCAACACCGCTCCCTCGGCCATACGCATGCCGCAGAACGACGTCACCCGCTTCATCGACATGCAGGACTCCATCTACAACTATAATACCAAGGAGCTGCTCAGCAAGCGGGCCGAGGTAGAAATCAACGACGACGTGCCCACCTTCGTAGGCAAGCGCAAAGCATCAAGACGCAGCAAAGCCACAAGGGGCAGCAAGCGCGGTGCCCGCAATGCCCGCAGTGCCCGCAATGGCGGCGGCAAGAGCGTGACCATACGCAAGGGCGACACGCTCTCCGAAATTGCCCGGCGCAACGGCACCACCGTCAGCAAACTGAAGAAACTGAACGGCATCAGCGGATCGAACATCCGTGCCGGAAAGAAAATCAGGGTGAAATAGCATTTACACCTATTATATATTATATAGACAGATAATGATGCAAATACTTTAGGAGGAAACTATCAAAACAAAAGGAGGAAACGACTATGGACGATGATCTCGTAAAACGCGAAGCCGCAGACGACAAACTCATTAACGATGCCTTTCAGCAGCTCCTGGACAGCTACCTGAACTCGCTCCACCGCAAAAAGGTGGATCTCATCACAAAAGCCTTTAACTTTGCCCGCCAGGCCCATAAAGGCGTCCGACGGCTGTCGGGCGAGCCCTATATCATGCACCCCATTGCCGTGGCGCAGATTGCCTGCTCCGAGATTGGTCTCGGATCGACCAGCATCAGCGCCGCCCTGCTGCACGACGTGGTCGAGGATACCGACTACACCGTGGAGGACATTGAGAACATGTTCGGGCCGAAGATTGCACAGATTGTCGACGGACTGACCAAGATTTCCGGCGGCATCTTCGGCGAACAAGCCTCGGCACAGGCCGAAAACTTCAAGAAACTGCTACTCACGATGAGCGAGGACATCCGCGTCATCCTCATCAAGATTGCCGACCGCCTGCACAACATGCGCACGCTGGAGTCGCAGCCTGCCAACAAGCAGTACAAGATTGCCGGCGAGACGCTCTACCTCTATGCCCCGCTGGCCCACAGACTGGGACTCTACAAGATCAAGTCGGAGCTGGAGAACCTGAGCTTCCGCTTCGAGCATCCCGAGGAATACAATGCCATCGTGAAGAAACTCGAAGCCACGCAGGTGTCCCGCCACGAGCTCTTCGACCTCTTCACCACGCCCATCGAGAAACGACTCCAGTCCATGGGGCTGAAATACCAGATCAAGGAACGGGTGAAGACCCCCTACTCCATCTGGACGAAGATGCAGAACAAGCACGTCACCTTCGAGGAAATCTACGACATCCTTGCCGTACGCATCATCTTCACGCCGACAAGCAAGGAACTCGAGATCAGGGAGTGCTTCAACATCTACGTCGAACTCAGCCAGATATACACGAGCCATCCCGACCGCCTGCGCGACTGGGTCAACCACCCCAAGGCCAACGGCTACCAGGCTCTGCACGTCACGCTCATGTCGCAGCAGGGACACTGGATCGAAGTACAGATACGCTCCGACCGCATGGATGAGATTGCAGAGCAGGGCTTTGCCGCACACTGGAAATACAAGGCCAACGCCAAGGGATCCGAGCCGGCAGAATACACCGAGGACGAGACCGAGCTGAACCAGTGGCTCCACACCATCAAGGAAATACTGGACGACCCGCAACCCGATGCCATGGACTTCCTCAACGCCATCAAGCTGAATCTCTTCGCCAGCGAGATATTCGTGTTTACCCCGAAAGGCGAGATCAAGACCATGCCCACCGGTAGCACCGCGCTCGACTTCGCCTTCTCCATCCACACCTTCCTGGGCAGCCATTGCATCGGTGCCAAGGTCAACCACAAGCTTGTACCCATGAGCCATAAGCTGCAGAGCGGCGACCAGGTGGAAATCCTCACGTCGAAGTCCAAACATGTGGAACCCGCATGGATCAACTTCGTCACCACCGCCAAGGCACGCGCCAAGATCAAGTCCATCGTACGCCGCAACAGCCGCGACACGCAGAAAGCCGGCGAGGAGGCGCTGAACGCCTTCCTCAGCAAGAACGGTCTCGAGTCCTCCCAGTCTGTCATCGACCGGCTCACGACCTTCCACGACCTGCAGAACCACGAGGAACTGTACCAGGCCATCGGCGAGAAGAAAGTCATCCTGGGCGAGAAAGACATCGAGGAACTGCAGGGCAAGAGCAAGAAAAGCGACTCTGGCTGGCGCAAATACGTGCCTTTCGTCAAGTCGAAGAAGAAGGACGAAGACACGAAGAGCTCCAACCTCTTCATCGTTCCGGAGAAGTTCAACCGCAAGAAGCCCATCTTCATCAACGAGGAGAACATCAGCCAGTACGTCTTCCCTGACTGCTGCCACCCCATCCCCGGCGACGACATTCTGGGCTTCATCACCAACAAGAACCAGATTGAGATTCACAGGCGGGCCTGTCCCAAGGCCAACGTACTCAAGGCCAGCTACGGCAACCGCATCCTTGATGCCAAATGGGACATGCACAAGCAGCTGTTCTTCGATGCCACCATTCGCATGGGAGGCATCGACCGCCGCGGACTCGTCAACGAGGTCACGCGAGTGCTGTCGAACCAGTATGAACTCGACATCCGGAAAATACAGTTCACCACCGAAGACGGTATCTTCGACGGCGTCATCGACCTGAGAGTCCACGACTGCGAGGACCTTCAGGAAATCATGGAGAGCCTGCGCGAGGTGAACGACCTGAAGGAAATATCAAGAATCATCTGACCCCAAGATAAACGAAACAATGAAAACCGTGTTTTTCAATATGAGCAATGCCGCTATCAGCACGATGAAGAAAAGAACCGTGCTGATAGCGGCATTGCTCGCTGCCCACTGCTACATCCTGCTCAACGACGTCTGCGCAGCCGGCAAGTACGACAACCCTGATACGCTCTTTGTGTCACGCGATGGCACGGGGCAGTTCCGCACCGTCAACGAGGCCATTGAGGTGTGCCGCGCCTTCATGGACTACCACAAGGTCATCTTCGTGAAGAAAGGCACCTATAAGGAAAAGCTCATCATCCCCCAGTGGCTGCAGAACATTGAGATCTGTGGCGAAGACCGCGACCTCACCATCATCACCTACGATGACCACGCCAACATCGCATACAGCAATGCACCCGGCGTGACGAGCTACGACGGTCAGGACCCTGCTCTCAGGGCTCAGAGCCAGCCCAAGCTGGGCACTTTCCGTACCTACACGCTGAAAATCGAGGCCAACGACATCACGCTGAAGAACATCACCATCGAGAACAACTCTGCCCGACTGGGTCAGGCTGTGGCACTGCACACCGAAGGCGACCGCCTGCGTTTCGTCAACTGCAGGTTCCTGGGCCATCAGGACACCGTCTATACCGGCATGCCGAACACGCGCCTGTTATTCGACCACTGCTACATCGAGGGCACTACCGACTTCATCTTCGGCCCGTCGACAGCATGGTTCGAGCAGTGCCACATTCACTGCAAGGCCAACAGCTACATCACGGCTGCCTCCACGCCGAAGGAAGTAAAATACGGCTATGTCTTCAACAAATGCACCATCACCTGTGCCGACGATGTAGAGCAAGTCTACCTGGGACGCCCCTGGCGCGACTATGGCTACACGCTCTTCATGCACTGCACCCTTCCTGCGCAAATACGCCCCGAAGGATGGCATCACTGGCAGAAGGAGCGCGAACAGACCGCGCGTTATCTGGAATTTGAGAACAATGGTGCCGGAGCCGACATCACCCGTCGCGCCCCCTGGAGCCGACAGCTAACGAAAAAAGAGGCTAAGGACATCACACCCACCGTCGTCTTCCAGCGTAAGGACGACTGGACAATGGAGTAGCGCCATTACTGCAGCCCGTCGAGCTGGCGCTTCAGCGCCTGCAGGTCATCGCGCACGGTGATGAGCCGCGTCAGCACATCGGCTTTCTTGTCTGCCCCGTCGCGGTTGGCATTGATCAGCTTCTTGGCCGCAGCCAACTTGAAGCCGCGCACCTTCACCAGGTTATGTATCAGCCTGATCTGCTCAATGTCCTTCTCGGAATACTGACGCACTTTGTTGGGACCGGCCGTCTTCGGCTTCAGATAGGGGAACTCCGACTCCCAGTAG
>Ga0247611_10007274_pt1 | contig 13943 bp, 16 predicted proteins | sample 177DNAGHGhighgp2_FD_192422 | JGI IMG/M metagenome (GOLD analysis project Ga0247611, IMG submission 192422) | Sheep rumen microbial communities from Palmerston North, Manawatu-Wanganui, New Zealand - 1770 DNA GHGhigh gp2 | ecosystem: Host-associated > Mammals > Digestive system > Stomach > Rumen...
GTTTACGGGTAAGTAAGAGTGACAAAGGCGATTGGCAGACTAAAAAAGCTACCAAATGGTAGCTGCCAGTGTTTGGCCTTATAGGCCTCTGTGAAAGACCACCCTTTTTAAGGGTGGATTTTTATTGAAAATATTATTTTTCTAATGAGATTATTATTTTTTTGTGTTTTTCTTTCCTTTAATTGATAAAAAGCTTGATTTGATTGTTTTATTTATTTGTTTTAATATACTCCCAGAAGGGAGGTGGAATATGCTAAATCAAATAATTTTAGTTGGTAGGTTAACAAGAGATATTTCAGTTAATCGAAGTGAAAAAGGGGTTAAAGTTGCTACTATATCATTAGCTATACCTAGAAGTTTTAAAAATAGTGAAGGATCTTATGATACGGATTTTATAGATTGTATTGCTTTTGATGTAGTAGCTGAAAATACTAGTGAATATTGTAGTAAAGGAGATATAGTAGGAGTAAAAGGTCGAGTTCAATCAAGAGTAGTAGAAAAAGATGATAAAAAAGATTATTTGACGGAAATTATTGCTGAGAAAGTTACTTTTTTATCGAGCAAGTCAAAAGGAGAAGAAACAGATTAATTCTGTTTTTTTCTTTAGAAATAGTATTTTTATATATAAATAATTGAAATTTTTTTTTAAATATGTATAATAATGTTAAATTTTTTTTACTGGTGATAGAATGATTAAAAAATCTAATGAAAAAAAGATAATGGTAACTCTTGCTGGTAAATATAGAGGACCATACTTTGAGAAAATTAAAATGTTAAAAAAAGAGTTACTAGAGAAAGATATTAATGTTTTATATCCACCAGATGGTGATATGTCTGATGATAATTATGGTTTTTTTGATAGTGATAGAAGAACTGGTGATAATAATAGAGATTTTGATAAAGCAGAAATGAATTTTCTTTATAAAACATTTCAAAAGTGTGATGCCATAATTTTTTGTAATTTCGATGGGTATCTTGGTAGAATGACTTCAAATGAGTTATATTTCTTTTCATCTTTAATTGTTTGTAATTATGAGAAAGAACAAGAAAAATATTATAATTTAGTTAATGGTTATATTCCTATATATTTATTAGAAGAGATTAATGTAGATTCATTAAAAAACTATGATGAATTAGGTGATTTTTTAATACTTTTGAAATATGGAATGGATAATGGATTAATAAAAGTAGGATTAAACAGTTTCTATGATGATTTAGAAAAAGGTAAAATTATTAAAATAAAAAGAAAATAACTATAATATAGTGTAATTATGTTATGAGAAGTATTTATTATATTAAAATTTACTAATTATTCATTTTGTATAGAAATAAGCGTTTGATTTATAATTAAAAAATGATATGATTAATTTGATAAAATTGCTTATGAATGAAGGAGTAAAATATTATGAAAGTACTTGAAGTTGATAGAATAATGAAAGATAGTGTTATAATTAATAGTGAGGATGATTTAGATAAAATAATTGAATTACCATTATTAGAGAGTTGTAAAATATTTTATAATTTGGGAATTAAAACGGTAATGTCAGGTTGTAATAAATATAATGTATTAAATAATAATAGACCGAGAAGAAAAAATATATCTTTTGCAGATAATATTAATAGAGATTGGTCTTTTTCAAATGGTTATGGTTGGATATTACTTGACTTTAAATCTATGAGCTTTGAAAATCAAGAATACTTGCTATCATTATGTGATGAAAATAATTTTTCATTGATTGAAAAGTTACCAGAAAATGCAAAAATTGCTTTTTTTGATTTGTGTAAATTAAATGATGTTAATCCATCAAATAAAGAATTGATTGAATGTGTTACAATTCCACAAATACATGATGGACTTGGTAATATACCAAAACAACTTCTAGATTTAACTGAAAAAATGGATAATACAAATCCAAGACCGGATGATCCTATATATGTTGAGTTTTATAGAAAAAAACATACTTTATTTATTACTCCATATATTCAATGCGGGGTGTTGTTAAAATATCCTTTGAATAATGAGACTACTGTTGAAGAGGTTAGTTATTACTTTAGTGAATTTGCAAATACTTTTTCTAATCAAAAGTCTAGTATAAATGGATTTAATGTAATAAAATAAGGATATATAATGATTGATAATAAATAGGCAAACATTTCTTGCCTATTTTTCTTTTATATGATAATCTCATAGTAGGAGGTTAATGGTTATGAAATGTTTTTTAAAATTTTATTATGAAGAAAATGGTCAAGTGGGTAAAATATCAAATACATATTTAATTGATAGAAATAAACTTATTGTTAAGACTTTTATAGAAAAAGAAATGAATCAAAGAGAAGAAGCTATTTGTACTATTAAATTATCTGATTCAGATTTGGCTTTTATTTATAATAATATATTTTTATTTTTAGAAAAAAATAAAAATCCTATTTTAGATGAAAATTACTATTATTCTGTTGGAAATCTTAATATTGATAATAAAAATTTTATTTATTATGACGATGAAAAGTTTTTTAATATGGTTTTTTCTATTTCAGAACACTTAAAAGAAACTCATCCTGAGTGTAGTAGAGGTTTTTTAAATCGGTATAATGAGTCTACACAGACAATTTATAAGAAAAAGATGAATTTTGATAAGAAGAAAAAATAAAGTATTTTTCTTTTTTTTTGTATATGTTATACTATCTTATAAGATAGGAGGATATATATGAATATTGTGATAGATTCATATAAAGAAATATATTTAAATGGAGTAAATAATTTATTACAAGAAAGCTTTTCTCTTAATAAGGGTAACTTTAAAAATGATTGTTTTTTTGAGATTGTTGCTTTATATGGAGAAACTGTAGTTGGATATGCTTTACTTACAAAAGTGTTTGATCCTATTAAAAGAAGAAATAATTTTTTAATTGATTATGTATGTGTTTCTACTAATTATCGTAGAATGGGAATAGGAAAGATGCTTTTAAATGAAGCTTATCGGATTGCTAAGGAAAATAATGCATTATATCTTCAACTTACATGTAGCAGGTTTCGTATGGCGGCTCATGCTTTATATCAATCATGTAACTTTGTAAAAAGAGAATCTGATATTTTTAGAAAGGAGATAATATGATTTTAGATATTATTAATAAAAAACGTTTAGGATTGGAATTATCTTATCAGGAATTAAGCAAAGCGTTTAATGGTTTTTTAAATGGTGATGTATATGATTATCAAATGTCTAGTTTATTGATGGCAATTTGTATTAATGGTATGACTGATGAAGAAATATTTTCTTTAACTAAAATTTTTATTGATAGTGGTGATGTGCTTGATTTTTCAGATATTCCAGGTGTTAAAGTTGATAAACATTCTACAGGTGGAATAGGTGATAAAACAACACTGGTGATTGCTCCTATAGTTGCTTCTTGTGGAGTTCCAGTTATAAAAATGAGTGGTAGAGGGTTAGGTTATACTGGAGGTACAATTGATAAGTTAGAGAGTATACCAGGATATCGGGTTGATTTGAGTGATGAAGAAATAATTAAACAAGTACATGACATTAATATTGTTGTTACTGGACAAACGGCTGATTTGGTTCCAATGGATAAAGCTATTTATGCATTAAGAGATGTTACGGCAACTGTTTCTTCTATTCCATTGATAGCTTCTAGTATTATGAGTAAGAAGATAGCAGGAGGTTCTGATAAAATATTAATTGATATTAAAGTGGGGAATGGTGCATTATTATCTAATGAGAATGATGCTAAAAAATTAAGTGATTTAATGATTAAGATAGGGAATGTTTATCATAGAGAAGTTCGTACTATGATTAGTGATATGAATGTTCCTTTAGGTAATCGAATTGGTAATAGTTTAGAAGTTCTTGAAGCTATTGATGTATTAAAAGGAATAGAAAAAAATAATAATTTTGTTACTTTGTGTTATGATTTAGCATCTGAAATGATTAGTATGGGGCTAAACATTTCTAAAGAAGACGCTCTTGATTTAGTTTATAAAAGTATTGATAGTCAATCTGCTTATTCAAAATTTTTAGAAATGGTAGAATATCAGAATGGTGATATTAAAAAAATAAAAGTAGCTAAAAATCAGTATAAAATAGTGGCTAAGAAAAGTGGAGTTTTAACAAAGTTACATGCATTGGAACTTGGAAAACTATCTTTGTCTTTAGGTGCTGGAAAGGTTTATATTGATGATAAGATTGATTATAGTGTTGGAATATATTTACACAAACAGCTTGGAGATAATGTAGAAAAAGGTGATCTTTTAGCAGTTCTTTATTATAATGAAAAACTTCCAAAAGTAGAGTATAATAAGATTTTTACTATTGAGTAGTTTACATAATGTTACATTTTTTTTCTTATATATTTTTCTTTTTTTTCATTTTCTAAAAAAAATGTTTGAAAAATTTTAATTTATGGTATAATGTCTATATAAGATAAGGAGAGTTTTTATGGAAAAAATTTATATGGAAGAAAGCAGAAAACAAAGAAGTAGTTTATTTGATTTTTCTGTTGTATTATCGTTTATAGTTGCTATATTTGGTATTTTTTCAATTGCTTTAGTTGGCGTAGTATCCACACAGAAAAATGGATTGATTAGTTATGCAGCGCCTCTTACAAGTGATACGTTTAACTTTGTTAAGGGAGGAAATGGTACTGGAGTAATTACATCTTTTACAAGTTCTGGTCAGACTGGTCCGTTTAATGTTGAGAAATATTATGCTGATACTGCTAAAACAATTTCAGTATTTTGTGTTGAACATATGGCTGATACTCAAAATGGTCCTACTTATAATAAAGGAGCAGTTATAGATGATTATGGTTTATTATATTTATTAAATCATACATCTGCTAATTCTGGTGTTACTGTTACTGAATACAATAATTCTAGTTTAGAAACTTATATTACACAAGTTGCTATTTGGATGTATTTATATGAAAAAGAAAAGAAGGCAAATGGTAGTGTTTCATCTACTTCAATGAATTATATTTCTGATACTGATATTGCTAATATTAAAAGTGCTGTTAGAATTAGTGATATAGATGATAGTAATATGGATTTCTCATTAGCAGATGGAACTATATATGATACTTATATTAAGCCACTTGTTGATTCTGCATTAAGTGCTACTAATTATGTTAGCGTTTCTGTTAGTGCAGCAAGTGATAATATTTCTAAAACAGATGATGAAAATTATTATCAATCTGATGTAATTACTGTAAATGGTAATCCTTCTTCTGCAATGAGTAGTTTTGATGTATCTGTTGAAGGAATTGATGGATTAATTGTAATAAATGAGAATGGTGAGACAATTTCTTCTTTGAAGAATCTTGCACCTGGTACTAAATTCCGTATTCGTGTTCCAGCTGAAAAGGTAACAGAAACGGCACAAAATGCAAAAATTAGTGTTACAGGTCATTTTAATTCATTAACTGGAAATTATTATACAAATGATGGGTTACAAAAAGTTGTTACAGTTACTGGTTCGACTATTGATGCAAAAAGTGGTACAGAAATTGAATTTGTAGGTGTTCCTGATACTGGAATGAATGGAATTCAAACCATTTACTTTATCGGTTTAGTTGTATTATTATGTGGTGTTGGTATTGTTTATGCGAATGCTAAACCTGTTAAAAATAACCAATAAATTAAGAAGGAGCCAATTGTTGTTATTTGGCTCTTTTTTTATTTTTGTAGGTTTTGTATTTATTTCATGGAATTATTTAATGAAAATGCGAAATGAAGTTTATTCTGATATGAATATTTCCATGATGGATACGAATATTCCGACATCTTTAGTTAGTCCTTCAGATACTGTTATTGATGTTCCTATTGTGGAGAATGTTGATCAAAAAGAAAGTGATAATACAAATTATGTTGTAGATTATAGTAAATATTTAGGGGTTTTGGAAATACCAAAGATTAGCTTGAAAAGAGGCTTTTATAGTTTTGATTCTAAATATAATAATATTCAATATAATGTTACTATTTTATCTGGTTCAAGTTTACCTGATGTTTCAGGTGGTAATCTTATATTAATGGCTCATTCTGGAGATGCCTATATTTCTTATTTTGCTTATTTATATAAATTAGAAGTTGGTGATTCAGCATTTATAACATATAATGGTAATAAATATGAGTATAGAATAGTTGATATTTACGAAGTATTAAAAAATGGAATAGTTTCTATTCGAAGAAATCGTAATGCTACTACTTTAACTATGATTACTTGTACTAAAAATAGTGATACTTTACAAACTGTTTATATTGCTGAGCTAGTTTAGTATACTTGTGAAGAAGGTGATTTTTTTGAACTTATCTTTTATTGATAAATTTCTTGTTATTTTTCGTTATATTTTTTCATCTTTTTTATCGATTGAGATGTTTTTGATGACACTTCTTCTTCTTGCGGTTTTGCTTGTTAATTTAAAAAGAAATAATCGTTTTATTCAAATGCTTGCTATTGGTATTTATTTAGGATTTGTTTTAGGTATTTTAATTAGTTATACTTCTTATGTAAAAACTTGTATTGATTCTTTTGTAAAAGAAATTTTAAATTATATTTATTTTCCTTCTACAGTTGTTTATTTTTTTATAATTGTTTTTGTAACTATTATGATATTGTATAATTTATTTTCTAAGAAAATTAGTTTTTTTAAAAAAGTTTTTAATTATTCATTTTTCAGTATAATGTATTTTTTATTTACATCTTTTATTTCTTTAGCAACTTATGATGGAGTTGATTTTATGGATGTTACTAAATTATATCAAAATAATACTATTTTATCTTTTGTTCAGATAAGTAACTTTTTGTTACTTATATGGATTCTTTTTACTATTTTTTATCATTTGTATCTATTCTATAAGAAAAAATATGATTAAGTTTAATCATATTTTTTAATTATCTTTTATTTTAGTTGCATAGTATTCTTCAAATGATATATTGTTTTCTTTTATATATGTTGCGATATCTATTCCTACATATCGATAGTGCCATGATTCAAAATGATATCCAGTTTCTTTTTCTTTATCTTTTGGAAATCTTAATATAAATCCGTATTTATGAGCATTTTCCATCATCCAAACATATTCTTTTGTATTTTCAAATGAAGTATAGGGAAGCTTTTTATTATATACATCTACTGCTAGTCCAGTTTGATGCTCTGAATGTCCTGGTCTTCCTGAATAAGTATCTGCTTTTTCTTTTCCATCGTTTTTTGCATATTTATTATATAAATCAACTTGGTAAGAGTAGCTTCTATATGCTGACATAGCTATAATGTTTAGTTTTTCTTTTGATGCATCCTTCGATAATTTTTCAAATGCTTCTTTAGCAACTCTTACTAATTTCATATTATCTAATGCGTATTGATTACTTATTTTTTCTAAATTATCAGGTACATAATTTTCATCTAAATAATAATATTTATTAACTAGTATTATTTCTTTATTTAAATTTTTTGATTCTATTTTGTATTCATATTGAGTTTTATCTAAATTCATGTTTACATTTTTTATAATTTGTTCAATTTTTAAATCTTTATTTTGTTTTTTATAATTTATATATCTATCTATATAATCATAATTAAAATAATCTATTTTTTTATCTATGTTTTCTAATTTTTCTAATCTTTTATCATTATTATTATCATTATTTTCTTTAATTATTATTTTATTTTCTTTTTCTTTATTACTTGAAGTTGTTATTATTTTTCCTATACAAAAAACTATTTCTATTATTCCAAATGCAAATAATCCTATAAAGAGTAAGAATATTATAAAGTTTTTCTTTTTTATATGATAAACTTTCTTTTTTTTAGTGCTCATATATTATCACCTAATTCTATCATAGCATTTTTCTTTTATTTTATGTATAATTTTTATTTTTATTTTACATTATATTTTTTTTTAGTCATATATTTTATTAGGAGTTGATTATTTGAAAAGAATTATATTTTTTATATTTTTATTCTTTATTTTTGTATATTCTTCTTCTGTTTATGCTCAAGAGGAGTTAATCTCTAATGCATCTAGTGGAATATTAATTGAAATCAATAGTGGTAAAATTATTTTTGAAAAAGATAAGGATAAGGAAGTAAGTATTGCATCTTTAACTAAAATGGTTGCCCAAATAATTATAATGGAAGAGGTAGAAAAAGGTAATATTAAGTGGTCTGATATGGTTACTGTTAGTAAAAATGCTAGTGATATGGGAGGAAGTCAAATTTATCTTGAACAAGGCGAGAAAATGAGTGTTGAAGATTTAATGAAAGGAATTAGTGTTGCTAGTGGGAATGATGCTGTTGTTGCTATGGCAGAATTTATTAGTGGAAGTGAAGAAAAGTTTGTTAAAAGAATGAATTATATTATAAAGAAACTAGGTTTAAAACATACTCATTTTTCTAATTGTACTGGTTTAGATGAAGAAAATCATTATTCTTCTGCTTATGATATGGCTATGATTGCTAGAGAGCTTATTATGAATCATTCTGAAATATTAAGGTTTTCTTCTATTTATGAAGATTATTTAAGAGAGGATACTAATAGAAAATTTTGGCTTGTTAATACTAATAAATTAGTTAGTCAGTATGATGGATGTGATGGCTTAAAAACTGGACATACAGATAATGCTGGTTATTGTTTAGCAGCAACTTCTAAAAGAGATAATGTTCGTTTGATTGGTATTGTTTTAGGTGAAAAAGATAGTAAAGTTAGAAATTCAGAGACTATTAATTTATTAGATTATGGATTTAATAATGTAAAAGTTAATGTCTTAAAAAGAAAAGGTACTATTATTGATTATCTATCTTTAGAAAAAGCTAATTTAAATAATGTGCCAATTATATTAAAAAATGATCTTATTGTTATAGATGGTCCTTCTAATAATAAGAATAATAAATATAAGGTAAAATTAAATACAATTAACCTTCCTATTAAAAAAGGAACTGTTGTAGGAAAGATTAGAGCTTTTTATAAAGGTAAATTAATAAGTGATGAAGATTTGATTATTGGAAAAAGTGTTCATAAAATTGACTATTTTACCCTTTTAAAAGATCAATTATATAATCTATTGTTAGGTAATATTTAATTAATAATATAAACTATTTTTTATTAGATATTATCTTGACAGTATAAATTTTATGTACTATTATGAGTTAGGATACTATTGATTTAAGGGTGAAATATGAAAAAAGTAATATCTATGTTATTAATAATATATTTTGTTCTTTTTTTTCTTTTTTATATACTTGGAATAACAGTATTTGGTAATGCAAAGATTGTAGAATATAGTTCTTATGCTATAGTTATACCTATTTTTTTATCTATGATTATTGGAATTGGGCGTTTTATTTGTTTGTTTATTAAAGCGTTGTTAAAAACTAAAAAATGGTATTTTATTGTTTTATCTATTTTAGTTTTTGTATCAATTACTCTCTTTTTAATAGGTAGCATTATATTTTTTTTAGGAACTTCAACTTTAAATAATTATAGAGTTGATATGGTTACTGTTGTTGATGTTAAAAATAATAAATTATTAGTTGATTGTTCAAATTATTATAATGGAGATTGTAATACAATAGAAGTTTATAAACCATTTTTTGTTAATGTGAAAAAAGGTGATTTAATAGATGTAAGATATCCAATTAATGATCCTAAAAAAATGTATTATGTCGTTCATAGTAATATTGGAGAACAATTATTTGGAATTGGTTTATTAACAGGAATAATTGTAATACTTATATCTATAATAGCTATTGTGATAATGGCGTTTATTAATTAGACTATATTAGTTGAACCTTTATTGTTTTAGTAATTCCTATTTTATTATGTAATATTTTTCAGGTTTCTTTTTTTTCATATATTATTTGATATAGTGAATGTTTTTATTATTTATTTTATTTTGATTTCGAAAAGTATTTTTTTTCATTATATAACTGGTATGTTATTAGTTTATATATTATATTATGTGTTTTTATTTTCTTATATATATCTTATATTTCTTTAAGAAGATTAAAATTTATTATATCTAAAAATAAATATGTAAAATAAAAATGTTAAGGTTATTTCTTAACATTTTTTCTTTTGGATTCTTCCCAGTTTTTCTTTTCTGTTTCTGTATTTTTTTCATTGCACCATATATAGCTTTTCCATTTATTATTTTCAAGACATAGGTAGTATATACGTGATTTTCCATAAAATCCAAAATAGTATTCTCCATTTCTAAATACTTTTAAATTTCTGGTAATTGGAATAGGTGTTACTTCTAGTTTTAATTTTTTACTATCTAGTTTTGTAGTTTTTAGAGAATAATATCTATTTTGTGGAAAATTCCATTTAAATGTTTGATTTTTTTTGTTTCCATTTTTATAAAATACCATTTCATTGACATATCCTGTTATGCTTATAGTTGGTATGTTTTTTTCTGTATTTATTATTTTTGTTTCCCAGGCTTGACATTTACCATGAACTTGTTGGAAAATTATTACTAATTTGTTTGCGTTAATATGTGGTCTGTATGGATTTTTGGGTGTTACTTCATATACTAGATCGCATTTTTGTGAGTCTCTATAACGAAATTTTAATGTATAATCTTTGTTTTCTTGTAATGTTTTTCCATTTTCTTTAACTATTAATTTAGCATTTTTTCCTTCAGAATTATTTAGTTGAAAATTCCAGCTTTCTGTAGATTTATTATCTGTTTGAATATTAATAGTTAGTTTTTTCTTATATGATTTATTACTTTTTAAATCTGTTACTGAAATTATCATTTCTTTTTTTCCAGCAGCAAATTTTTCTGTATCCATTGTTGTTATCATTATTTTTTTTGTTATGTTGTTATTGTTATAATAGTGTACTGTAAATAATGATGAATCATAAGAATTTATTCTTATAGATATATTGTATTTTTCGTTTATTAGGTATATAAGTGGTTCTTGATAAATTAATCCAGTACTTGTATTATATGCATTTCTTTTTACATTAATTGATGTTACTTTGTTATTTAAAATATCTTGAATTTTTATATTTGTTGTAGTTTGATATACTTTTCCTGTAGAAGTTACTGCTTGTACTTTTAAATTAAATGAAAAAATTGTTATTAGTATCAACATTAAATAATATTTATATTTCATAGTTATTTACCTTTCATAGCTTTCTTGTATCATATCATATTTATAAAAAAACAGAAAGAATATTTTTTTTAAATTTAAACTTTTTTATCCTCTTTTTCCATGTTATAATGAGATTGTATGGAGAGGTTGGTAGTATGGCAAAGAAGAATAGTAAACCTTATAATAATGTAAAAAGAGATAGAACTTATAGTTATAATAAAAAAAATAATTATAATAAAGTTAATAGTAAAAATGATAAAGATTTAGAGAGTACTACAAGAATTCGTGTTGATTCTTATAGATTAAATGATTCAGAGTCTTTAGATACAAGTTTTTTAGAAGGAAGAGTACAAAATAATAGTAAAGTAAATAAAAAGAAAAAAGAGCAGTTATTAAGTACAAAAAAAGATTTTTCTAAATTGTTTAAAATTTTAAAAAATATTTTTTATTTGGGTGGTAGTTTTACATTATTAATATTAGCTTTTTTAATTATTAATAATAATTTTTTTGTTGATAATTTAGCTGAACAAGAAATTAATAAAGTAGAAAAAAAAGAAATAGTAAAGATAATAGATAATAATTATTTGTTTATAGGAGAAGCTAATACAAAGAATTTTGATTTTGATACTTTTAAGTTGGATTATCATTATATAAATTCTGGTGATGATAAACTATTGTTGAAAGATTTACTTTCTAATATGAAGAAGAAGATATATGATTTTAATCCTTCTATTATATTTATTCAAGTTGGTATGAATGATATTATTGAAGAGAGAAGTATTGATGAAGTTCTTAAAGATTTAGAAACATTAATCTTAAAAATTAAAGAAAATCGTCCTTATGCTAAAATATATTTAGAGTCTTTTTATCCTATTAATAAGGAAATAGAGGATTTTTCTAATGATGATTATAAGGATATTAATAATAATATTATTATTGATTATAACAAGCAACTTAAGGATTTATGTGATTCGTTAGATGTTAATTATTTAGATGTCTTTTCTGAATTATCTATTGATAATCAATTGAATGAAGAGTATACCGATGATGGGATAATTTTAAATAATAATGGTTATAAGAGATTATATAAAATAATTAGAAAGATTGTAGATGATAATAAATGAGATGGAATTATAATAAGAAAAAGATCTTTTTATTAAGTACTTTATTGTTATTATTAGTTTTGTCCTATTTTGGTTTTGCTACATATAAATATTTATCATTAAAGAAATATGATGGTATTATTTATCCAAATATTTATTTAGATGATTATAATTTAGGTCATTATTCTTATGATAAGGTTCCTGTAAAAATTGAATTTTATCGTGATATAGTTCTTAATAAAACTATAAAAATTAAAGTATTGGATAAAGAACTTGAATATAAATATTTAGATTTAGGAATTATTGTTGATTATGATAAAAGTGTTAATCAGATAAGAAAATATCAAAATAGTTTGAGTTTTAGTAAAAAAATTAGATTTGTAAATAATAAGGAAGAAAAGAAATTTAATATAAAATATAAAGTTGATAAAGAGATATTGAATCAGTTTTTGATTAATTTAAAAGGACAGGTAGATACTATGCCTGTAAATGGATATTTTGATTTATCAGAGGGTGTTCATTATGTAAATGGTATTCCTGGTAATTCTTTGAATGTTGATAATAGTTTGAAAATTATTTCTGATATTGTAGATAAAGATATTACTTCATTTAATCTTATTGATTTATCAACTGATTCTATAGCTGCTGCTGGAGATAATGAAGCTTTTTCATCTATTGATACTATGACTTCTTCTTTTACTACAACTTTTATGCCAAATACTTATTTAAGAAATATTAATTTAAATACTGCTTTATCTTATATTAATGGAAGTATAGTAAATCCTGGAGAAGTTTTTAGTTATTGTGATAAGGCTGGACCTTTTAATAAAGCTGGATATGTGTTTTATTATGAGTTTGTAGGCAATGGAGTATGTCAGATTGCTACTACTACATATAATGCTGCTTTATTAGGTGGACTTGAAATAGTGAAGAGATATCCACATGCTAAAAAGAGTTTGTATGTTGATGGTGGTTTAGATGCAACAGTTGCTAGTTATTCTAGTGGATGGTGTGTAGATATGCAGTTTAAGAATACTTATTCTTATCCTATATATATTAAAGCTTATTCTTCAGGAGGACAGGCTCATGTAGAGTTTTGGTCTAATCATGATGCAAAAGGTGGTTTAGAATATACAACTAGTTCTTCTAAAATAGGAGTAAGAGGTTATAAATCTTATTTACATACTTGGAAAGATGGACAAGAAATTGATGTTAAAGAAATTGCCACAACTTGGTATTCTGAGGAATAAAGTTTTCATATTTTTTTCTCATATTTCATACATTGTATTAGAAAGCGAGGATTAAAATATGGAAATATTAAAAGTAAGTAGTAAATCACGTCCAAATAGTGTGGCAGGAGCCTTAGCAAATGTTTTTCGTGAAAAGGGAAAGGTTGAAATTCAAGCTATTGGTGCTGGTGCATTGAATCAAGCTATTAAATCTATTGCTATTGCTAGAGGTTTTGTTGCTCCAAGTGGAAAAGATTTGGTTTGTATTCCAGCTTTTTCAGATATATCTATTGATGGTGAAGAAAGAACTGCTATTAAATTAATTGTGGAGGCTAAATAGTTTGTTTTTTCAAAAAAGTGCTTAAAGCACTTTTTATTATGTTCCGGGTTAGGAACATAATAAAACCACCTGCTTTGCGGGTGAGACTTGAAGAAGCGATAGCGTTAAGAAAAAAATAAATCCTCCTTTGATATAATAGAAATTGGTCTGCCAACC
>Ga0247611_10007276_pt1 | contig 13942 bp, 13 predicted proteins | sample 177DNAGHGhighgp2_FD_192422 | JGI IMG/M metagenome (GOLD analysis project Ga0247611, IMG submission 192422) | Sheep rumen microbial communities from Palmerston North, Manawatu-Wanganui, New Zealand - 1770 DNA GHGhigh gp2 | ecosystem: Host-associated > Mammals > Digestive system > Stomach > Rumen...
GGATATCAACAAATCGCGGAATTCCGCCACGCAAAACAAATGCATTGACTGTCGAAACAAATGTGTAACTTGGTACAATGAACTCGTCACCAGGCTGAATGTCACAGAGGATGGCGGCCATCTCCAAGGCAGCAGTGCAGCTATGTGTCAGAAGGACTTTCTTTGCATTAAAGTGTTCCTCCAACCAGGCATTGCACTTCTTCGTGAATGGACCATCGCCTGAAAGATGTGCATTTTGTACAGCCTGCGCTATGTAATACAGTTCTTTGCCGACAATGAACGGCTTGTTGAATCCAATGTGCTCTCCCATACTTGTCCCTAATGAGTTAAGTTCAATGTATAAATGACAATCCCTACGATTATCAGGAGATTGCCGGAAACACAACGCCATGTCATTTTCTCCTTGAGAAACACTGATGACAAAAGCATTGTGAAAAAATACGCCGTAGAAGACAAGATTGAACCAAACTTGTATTCAATCCCTGTAAAAGCATAAACGTTCATCAGCATTGTAAGGCCGAATATGAAATAGGCTATGATGACCTTCGGATTCAGATAAACACTTAATTCAGTGCGATGCTCATCCATCGTACTGAATTTCAATAAAATCTGCGAGCAGGCGGCCATGAAGGCCGCCATGACCATGATAGATGCGTATATCATTCTTTTTCTATATCGCTATTGGCCAATAGGATGCCTGCGAAAATCACCAGTATCCCTAGGATATTGTTCAATCCAATATGTTCGGAAAACAAAAGTACAGCCGCAATCTGCCCCCAAAAAACTGCAGCACCTTTGTTTGCGTAAATCACAGAAAGCTTCGCATCCTTGATGACACGTTGCCAGATGACTGCGTAAAGCCCAAGAAGAAGTACCATGGCTGAAAGCAGACCTATCAACTTGAAATTCATGACACAACCAAGAGCGTATTTCAGGTGGCTTTCATCAGTACGCGGAGCCAACTGCCTGGAAGCCAGTTTCGAGCATACCGAAACCAGTGTATAAACCATTATAACCGGCTGCAGTTTCAAAGTCAGCTTAAGCCATTGCCATGATTTTCCGTTCATTTTCCTTCTTCGAAGCCTATGCGTTCTCTGACCACATACTGAGGGCTTTTGTTCAGACAGATATATATTCTACCCAGATATTCGCCCATGATCCCAAGCATAAGCATTATCAATCCGCCGATAATCACAATACCAGCCATGATGGAGCTATATCCAACCTCAACTTGTGGATGAATAATCTTGCGAATGATCAAATAGAGACCGAATGTGAACCCGGCCATGGCAAAAATAAAACCAAGAAGACTGGACAAACGAAGCGGCTTCACGGAAAACGCCGTCAATCCGTTCATCCAAAGGCCCAGCAACTTGGCAAAAGTGAATGTCGTTGATTTTCCGTCGTGTCTTGAGCGCTCCTCCATCGAGACGTTCACAATATGCTTGGTACTTCGCAAAAGCAAACCAGTCATATACGGATAAGGATTCTGATACTTTACCATTTCATTGACAACATTTCGACGTATTGCCATGAAATTCGTGAAATCAAGATGTCGAGGCTTGTCAAGGATGTACTCCGTCATGCGTTTGTTGACAATGGTTCCGAAATCCTTGAACAGGCTTTGCTTGCGTTCCGGATACTTGGCCATTGAGACATCGACTTCCCCTTGCTCAATGGGAGCGACAAGCTCCCATAGTGAATCCATGGGACATTGTCCATCGTCGTCCATGACAATTGCAATATCCCCTGACACATTATTGAGGCCAGCCATCACCGCACCGGGACGGTTCATGTTTCTAGCCATTTCTAGCAATTTTACCCTCGGATTTTTATCATGCACATTCAATAGGACTGACCATACATTGTCAGGCGAGCAGTCGTTGACCGCTATGATTTCATAGTTGAAATCATTCTCTCTTTCTTTCATCTTCTGTGTAATTTCATCTATGACAAATGATATTGTCTTCTCACTGCCATAACAAGGAATGACAAAACTGATTTTTTTCATAGTTTTAAATGATTTACAATAAACCTGTGAATCGTGCAGAATTCATTTCTATCTTATAATCATTAAGATATGCCAGATAATCATATTTTGGCTCATACCCAAGTTCATCCTTTGCATTTGAAATATCCATAATATATTCCATGGAATTTCTTTTTTCTGGGCAGAATATCAAAGATGATTTCTTGTTCTTAGGAGAAAATACTTCAATCATTCCTCTTACTTGATCCAGCATAGTCGTTCCAATTCCTGTTCCGACATTATATGAGCCATGATCTCTATCCACTAGAATCGCAAGCATCATCATTTGGCATAAGTCTTTGACATACACAATATCACGTTCAATATTCGGGTCCCCCCAAACTTCTATTGGAAGCCCCTCCATAGCTCTCTGAATCATGTAGCGATATGATATAAGTGTCTTCACTCCGTCAACATAATAATATTGTTCTGGAGAATACATGTAAATATTTGGCAATCTGAAAACAAAGTCCTTTAATCCATAACTGCATCTATAATTTTTCATCAAATCTACCGCTGCACATTTTGATATGGCATAAACAGCATGGTCACCTGTGTAATTCAATGCCTGTGGTAAAAAATTGCCTAATAATTTTTCATGTCCCCAATGACCTGCCAGATCAGCATATGTTTGCGTAAAGAGAATCCTGTCTGCTTTCACTTTACGCAAGTACTCTAAAAGCATCAAAGTCCCCATTGTATTAATTCGAATATATTCCAATGGATTGTATTCCTTCATTCTTGCTGGAAGCATGTTCGCCAAATGAATGGCGGCAAATATATTCTTTCGTGGAAGACTTTCATAGTCTTTTTGTTCTGTTATATCAGCAGATATATATGGGATAGAGTACTTTTCAAAAAATGTTGTATTTCGTCTCCCTATTGCAATAATTTCAAATTCCTTTGCTGACAGTTTTTCCTTTAAATAAGAAGCCAAATATACACCTATGCTTCCCGTGGCACCAAAGATTAATACAATTTTTTTCTGTGTTTCTGACATTGAGTGAAAATCCTATAATTAGCGAATATGAACTATCATTAAAATTTTTAGCATCTTAGCAATCACAATATTTCTACAGATAATATCTATAACATTGCCAATGAGATTATGTAAAAAAATAATACATTAAAAAAACTGTAATTTTCGTTGTCACTTAACTATCAAATCTCAATCCTTGAATCTCCACGGTAGATGAAGTACCCTGCGCGATCTGCGCTGCGCGTCAACGACTTTAACTCTTCTTCATGAAGCTCCCAACGGATAATTTCAGGATGGGAAGTACGATTGTCAATAAACGACTTCACCTGCGGTGTGTCGGGAGAGTAGAACCAAACGCCCGCGTATTTCGACCATTGTCTGGCAGGTTGTGTGAAAGAGCCGAGAGCGACTTCTACCACGCCTTGCAGGAAATCATATCCAGTGGATAGATAGACCAAATCCGAACCGATGAAATCACCGCCCATGCGTGCGCCAATCTCCGTCACAAAAACTCGTCCGTTTTTGTCGATCATCAATTCTGGATGGGATGCACCATATTCGATACCGAGCGCCTTCACACCAAGACGAGCCTGACGAACTGCTTCAACAATAATGTTCTTCGGCAATTGTGATGGCTGGTGCTGACCAAGTTCCACATAGTGCGGAGCCCCCGTGGTTACTTTGTCCGTCACTGCTAAGATATAATGCTCTCCTTTCCATGAAATCCCCTCCACGCTGATTTCCTGAGCGATATCAACGAACTGTTCCAAGACTGCCGCTTTGGCAAATGATGCGCTGACTGCAGACTCTACTGCATCTGCAAGCTGTTCCATCTGTACAACTTTTGTAACACCCATGCTACCGGAACGGTCACAGGGCTTGACGATGGCTGGAAGTCCTATTGATTCCAAAGCCATTTTTGCCTCATCAACATTATGAATAAGTGAGAAGGCTGGACAGTTCACGCCTCCATCCTTCAGAGCCATGCGCATGGCGTACTTGTTTGTTGATTTGAAAGCACACTCCATGCTGTTGCCGACTAGTCCAAGCTCTTTTGCCACATATGAAATTGTCGGAACCGCCACATCTGTAGCAATAGTCGTAATGCCATCAATTCCTTCTTTTCGACAGACTTCCAATATCTGTTCCTTCTCTATGATGGAGATAGGATAGAATTTGTCCACCACATCTTTACAGACTGCTCCTTCCTCCCAAGCGAAGCAGATAGTCTGAATTCCCATCTCATTTGCTTTCAAAACTAATGGTAGTTGCAGGTAACTGGCACCTATGATAGCAAGTATTTTTGGCATGATATATAAGCTTTATCCCTCTTTTATGATTGAACAGATCTTATCTACTTTTTCTAACTCCAACTCTTCATATATTGGAAGCGTCAGCACCTGGGCAGCAATGCGTCTGGCAACTGGCGTAGATGCTGTTTGGGAAAATGACATCGATCTGTAACATTCCAAATCGCATGTAAGTGGATAGAAATACTTTCGTGCCACGATGTCATGACTTTTAAGCTTTTCGAACACTTCATCCCGAGATAAGCGAAAACCTTCAAAAACTACTGGCATGTAGGCATAATTTGATCTTATTCCAATCTGTCCAGCACATAGTTTGATACCTGCTATCCCCGACAAAAGTTCCTGGTATCGTTCTGCTATCTTCTTACGTTTGACAATACAATCATCGATATGTCGCAGATTGCAAAGTCCCATGGCAGACTGAAATTCATTCATTTTGGCATTTCCACCAATGTATGCACAAGCTTCAGGACCACGAATGCCGAAATTCTTCCAGTCATCCAAGACTTGTACTAAAGAATCATCATTGAAGCAAATTGCCCCTCCTTCAATCGTGCTATAAACTTTTGTGGCGTGGAAACTGAACATGCTTGCATCGCCGAAATTCGCTGCACTTATGCGATTTTTCGTCACGCCAAATGCATGGGCTGCATCATAAATAACTTTCAATCCATGTTTTTCAGCTATAGTTTGAATATCTTCTATATTACAGAGGTTTCCATACACATGCACGGGAAGGATTGCAACCGTTTTATCAGTGATCAATGACTCAATCTGATTGACATCTATTGTGTAATCCACATCATTGATATCACAGAATACAGGAGTGAATCCGCAGCGGACAATGGCATGCGTGGTTGAGACAAATGTGAACGGCGTCGTGATGATCTCCCCCCCTTTTGGCATGTTCAATGCCGAGAGAATTCCCTCCAATGCCAGATGCCCATTCGCATAAAGAGCAATATGCTTTACACTTAAATATTCTTGAAGTGCAATCCTCAATCTTTCATGTAATGAACCTTTATTGGTCAGCCAATGACTATCCCACAATGGGCGGATTTCCTCACAGTATTCCTCAAAAGATGGCATGGATGAACGTGTGACGTTGATCATGAAACATTATTTATCTATATATTCTATGATTTAGTAATTTATTAAACAATTTATTCGATATTATCTTTTTTTAATAAATGAAATAAATAATTTTTTACCTTTTTCATAGCAATCTAATTTTAATAGCGCTAAACATCCTATATAAATAAAAGCTCCAATTATAATTTGTGAAAATAAAATTATATAATTGGGATATTTTAGTAAAGATATTGGGAATATCAAAATACCCATTACAAAGGCTAAACTTAAATATGGGAATATAGCCTTTAACTGTTCCATATAACTATAATTAATTAATTTTTTATTTGGATATATATTTATAATTATTGAAAAGAAACATTGAATTAATAAAGTATATGCCATTGCTAAAACACCAAATTTCATTGATGATAATAATAAAATAAAGCCTATTATCTTTTTAATTATTTCAAGTTTTAATGCCAAATCACTTCTTCCTAATGCTGTGATAATATTTAAGTTCATGTAATGAATTGGCATAAACATTAAAGAAATACAAGATATTCTTAAATATGGGACACACGGTAACCATTTATCTGATAATAATATTCTTACTAAAGGAGTTGCAATTGATGCTAAACCTACCATTGCTGGAGCAACAAAACAAAAACTATACTGAATTCCTTGGTTAGCTATTTTTTTTACTTGTTCTTTATTATCTTGTAATTGTGATATTGTTGGGAAAATTACACTATTTATTGAATCATTAATATTATTTATTAATAAATTTGGAAATTGATATCCTCTATTGTAAAATGCTAAATCAGTAGGCTTATATAATCTACCTATTATTAATGCTCGCATCTCCATATAACATCGATCAATTAATGAACAAAATAATAATTTCCAACCAAATCCTAATAATTTCTTTAATCGAATATATGAAAATAATAATTTGGGACGCCATTTTGTACTATACCATAAAATAATTGTTCCAATTATATTGTTTAATAATTGTTGTGTAACTAATGACCATATTCCATAACCATATATAGCCATTAAAATACTAATAAATGCTGAGATTGATGTTGAGATTAATGTTGAGAAAAAAAATATTTTAAAAAGCATATTACGTGATATATATGCTTGTTGAATATTCCTAATTCCTGAAATTATAAGTGATAAACCAAGAATTCTAATTATTAATGTTAAATTACTTTTATGATAAAAATGTGATATTTTAGGAGCAAATAGATATAATATGAGATATAAAAAAATGCACAATAATATATTAAAATAAAAAACGGTTGAAAAATCTGTATCATCTGCACTTTTTTTTTGGATTAGTGCATTTGCTAATCCAGAATTAATAAATGGTTCTAAAATTGATGTAAACACCATAATTAGAGCTATTGTACCGAATATATCTGGACCCAAAATACGTGCTAGTATGATTGAAACACATAATGTAATACCATGTGTACTTGAACGTTCAAAAAATCGCCAAGCAAAATTATAAATTATTTTAATATTATTCATTTAATTCTATTATTTATAATTTTGCAAATAACCCTATTAATTTTTTGGTTATCTTTGTTCTAATTTCTTTTAATGTTAATGTATCGAAAATTAGAGACTTATTTATCATATTAATAAAATTACTTCTTTCTTGATATTGCCATCCATAATTACAAATTCTTTTTGCTTCATTTAAAGGTTTGTTAAATATATTGTTTAAAAACATTTCTAATTTATTTATATAAAAATTATATGGCTTATCATCAAGGAATCTTTGTGATTTACAAATTTTTAGGTAAGCAGTATCATTATTGTCTAATTCAACTATTTTTTCTATTATTTCCTTAATTTCATTTTTTGATTTTAAATTTATAAAACATTTAGGATTTATATCTTGTGAAATATATGGATTACCATAATATATTGGAACAGTATATGCTGCTAATGCATCTGTAATTTTTTCTGTTGTATAACCTTTATATGAGCTATTTTCAAATGCTATATTAAATTTATATTTTTTAATAAAACTATGTTTATCAAGTACATTATAACCAATATTATTGAAACAACGACCACCAGAATCTACTTTCTTATATTTTGATAACTCTCTAAAAAAAATTTCTCGAAGAGGATCTGCACAAAATGTATTAGAAACTACTATACTACAGAAATCTCTATTTAAAAGTTCTTCATCATTTGGAAATGAAAACTTATTTGGGTCTAATAGTTTATATTCGTTTCTATATACGAAATTTGGAATTCTTAAATATCTATCATCAAAATTTAAATAATCAAAACCGATTGCATAATCAAACCAATTGAAATTAGCTACATTATTTTCTCCATTAAATAATATTCTTATACAATCATGTTTTACATATTCATTTCCATAAACTGATGAAATAATATAATCATGAGGTAATGAGAAATCTAACGTATATTCATTTTTTAGATAATCCGTAAATAAATTATTTGTTGGATCAAATGATTTCCAAAAATCTGTAAAGCCTATTTTTAATGTTTTTCTCATAATTTAAAATTTATAATCTATACAATTATCGTATATATTTCTAATGTAGAAATATTTTTATAAAAATTATATTTGCACATTCTTTATGTAATGACTCTCTTTAGTCAAGGGGCGGCATTACATAGCCCGCAATCTTTATTCATCGGCTAAAAAGGGGATTCCTTTCTCAGTATTTTCTTTGCCCGTGTGTTCTGTAGTTCAGTTCCGCGGTTCCAGCGTTCATCGTACTCCACAGGCGTGCAGTACTCAAGCGAGGAATGCGGAAAGACATGGTTGTAGTCATGCTGCCATTTTCCAAACGGCTCCTTTAGTTCATCCAATGATTTGAATTCGTTTATCCACAGCAAATCCTCCTTTAGGGTGCAGATCACGCGCTCCGTGTCCGCGTCGCCCTTCGGGTTGCAGTAGCTTGTGAAGACATTCCCCAGGCCCGAGGGCGTTCTCGTACTCCGCGAAAGCCTTCGACGCCAGCTAGCAGCCGCTGTCTCCGACAATCTACTGTATCAGCAGATACGGGTCGGAACGGTCGATCCCATCGGAGAACTGCATGTCCACGGCCTTGTCCATGGCCCGTATCCAGTCGGACGACCGACTGGTCGGGGATGACTTCCGGCTGAGGAGCTTACTGCTCCCCCAGTCGAGGACGACATGTGCATAGGCCCATCCCTTCGCGGTCCTGGTCCTGTTCATGTGCGTCCCCCGCACCGTGTCGGGCATGTCCATGACCGGCTTGTGCGTCTTCGGCTCCCGCCTGGCGCAAAGGGCTGTGTTGCGCGTGACAGTCAGGCCGTTGTCCTTCATCAGCCGGGCCACCTCCTTGTGGTTGACACGCCTGTCGACATACTTCTTCAGGTATGTGGCGCCCTGTCTGACGCCGCATGACTGATGCCCGCCCTTCAGCTTTTCGACTTCAGGCGGCAGGTCCAGGCAGAACTGCCTCCGGCGTCGCCTCCGCCTTGCTGCCAGTTGTTTTTTAGCTCCACGTGGAGTTCGCCTATGATCTCCTTAAGCTTCCTGTTCTCCTTTTCAAGACGTTCCCGCTCGTGGTCGACTCCGCTGCGTTCGAATATCCGGATCCTCTGGGTCAGCAACAGGTTCTTCCACTCATAGTACATGGCTGGGTTATCCCGTGGTTGTTGCACAGTTCGCTGATTTTACCATCACCTTTGAGGCCCTGAAGCACGATTTTCAGTTTCTCCTAGATGTCCATTGTTTTCGTTGTGCCATGAATTCCTCTCCTTTTGGTTTCGAGACTTCCCTAATTTAGCTGAGAATGTAAAGGGGTACAATATATTTAATTAATTAAATATTCTGATTTGAATGAAAAACAATTAATTACAATTTCTTATATTAAATTCAAAATCTTTAAGTTTTTCTCTTTGAATCGCAGTATATTTACTTGTCATCATAGGATGAATAAAAATATTCTTTTTTCTTTTATCCTTATTTGAACAATCATTATTAACAACAAGTGTTTTACTAATCTTTCTACTTGATCTTAACATAATGTGTTGAACCATATTAATTTTTATATATTTTATTGTATAAAATTTCAAGAATACTTTTTGGTTTATTATCCCATTTGTCAAAACGATCCATTAAATTATTATCTAGAGTCTCTAAAAATGTTGCTAGGTTCTGAGCAAATCCAAACAAATATTGTGCATTAACTTTAGTAAAGATTTCTATACTTGTATCATTATTATAACAATCACAACATAAATAACCCCAAATTTTTTTCCCTCCCTTTTGAACTTGTTCTCTAATAGGAACAACAACAGTACAATTATAAAATTTTAAAAATTCAGTATCTTCATTAAGATAACTATCATCATTTTTGCTTATATTATTCTTTATAAAACAATCTTTTGTTAAGCATTGTGAAAAATCTGTATTATTTACTACAGAAAATATTCTACAGCCGATTTCTCTTGTTTCACTTACATATACATCATTATCCCTGTATGCTGTATATACTTTTATATCTTCACTTCTATCAGTCAATGAGTAATATGGTTCACAGAATAATTTTATTGTAATAGAAATTTTTCTTATATTGTTATTTATAATCAAACATGCATCTTGAATTTTTTGTATCTCTAACGTGCAATCTCTACAATAACTGTTGAATATATCAAACAACGAACTAATGTATTTGTTTCTTAAATATTCTGTTTGTTTTTTAATTTCTTCTTCTTTATTTCCATCACTAATTTTTTGATATGTTTCTAATGCGTCATATTGTTCTTCACTATTATCTGGAATCTTTACGAGTATTTGATTATTATGTATATTATGACATTTAAAAGCTAATGATATAACTCCTAATTGTTTTATCATTATCTCTCTTTCATCATTCAACTTTTTCATTTCTAATTCATATTGTCTTTTTACATTATCACACTCACTTTTCAATTTAACTATTTCATTTTTATGTTTTTTGATTTCATCTTCAGCATTATATCTTATTACTATAGAATATATCCAAGCAAAAACAACAAACATCTGTGATACAATTGATATTATCCATAATGACAATGCATTTACTTCATTTAATACAAGTGTTATTATAGTTATTATTACATCTATTAAGCATATAATTATAGAACAATAATCAGATGAAGTTAGTTTCGAAATCATATTGGAATATTACTTTTCAAAATTTTGTTAGTAATTAAAAATTTTGATTTGGCAATAGTATAATATAAAAGATTTAACTCATAAATTATTTAATTATTATTCATTTGAAGTGGATAATAAATTGTAAAATTTTTACTTTCATATTCAATTGTATAATCACCTTGTTTTAACATATATTGTAGAACTGCTTCTTTAGCTTTTGAAGTAAAATGTGATGATTTGTTTCTATTTTGATTAACATGTGAAATAACAATTAAAGGTAATTTTTTATTTTTTTCTATCACATTTAATAATTTATATACTTTTACAGATGAATAATCAATACATGGTTGTATTTGATAAAAATAGTTTTTGTTTGCTGATAATACAAAAGCTAATGGATAATAACCAAATACTGCCATTTCTAAATCCTTAAATTCATTTCGTTGCATAACACTATAAAATTCATTTATCGAATCAGCACGTTCTTTTGTTGTTTTCATTCCCAATAGTACAATAATTTCCTTATTTACATATGTATCTAATTTTGAATAAGTATCATCCATATATGTTTTAGGTATAAGTATCAAAATACCTATAATTGTCATACCTATATACAAAAGTAATACAAATGAATTTAATATATTAATATTTATATTTATTTTATCATTTTCATCTCTATATATAGCATATAAATCATTAATAGCTAAAATCAATAATGGTATGATTAGTTGTCTTATAATTCCTAATCTATATAAACCTAAATCTGATCCAATTACAGAAAAGAAAGATAACATTATTGCAGTTATATAGAGCAAAGAATGCTCTAAATTTATAGACTTATGATTATAAACCAAAAACACAAATAATACAAGAGAAATTAAACATATTAAATCATGCCACGTGTTAATATATTTCTGTTTTGTTAATATAAAAAATATCATACATATAGTTATAAATATTATTATTTCAAAACTTCTGAAATAAGATTTCCCTTGAACATAAATTTTTATTCTATTAATTATGAAAGAAAATGGGAAAAATAAACAACAAAGAATTCCAGCTTTAACTATTTGTTTACATATACATTTCATTAATACGAACAATGAATGTGCATCCTCGATTTCTTCAATACCAATTGTATTATTTGTTATATTATTATGATAACCTATCCCAATTTTAATCATACCTAATAAAGAATCAAAAAAATCATATAGATTTATAAAATATGACATTATTATTACATCAATACAAAACCCTATTGATGCTCCTATAAAATACATTATAAATCTTTTAGCTATATATTTAATACTTTCATTCTTCAAGTAGTCATAGTAGAATATTGAAATTCCTAAACAAATAAATAGTACATTAGGGATTCGAAAAAAAACATTGATTCCACAAAAAATACCTGATATAAATATAAAAAAATTCTTTTTAAAGATTATCCCTTCATGTAATAACCATAAAGATAAAAATAGAAGTAAACAAGTCATTGGATAATAACTATATATTGCCTCTCCATCTTTATTCCAAAATGATAATACAAGTAATATTGCCAGAAGTAAATTTATCTTAATATATTTATTTAATAATTTATAAGCAAAAAACGTAGTAATAAGCCCTAGGACATAATGAATAATTCTAAAAATCAATAAATGATATGAATTAATTGAATTATATATTACACTTCCAATTATATTTGTCATAAATAATCCTATTCCCTTGGGATATTCATTATCTAGGAAATATGAATAATTTGTCAAATTAAATCCTGTATCTGTATAATCAATTCCTTTATTGAGAAATGGTATTCTCCAAAGAACAATTAATGATATTAAACAATAAAAAATAATTTTATTGTCTTTCCAGTTACATATTTCTATTTTAGGCAACATATTTATATTCATTCTATTTTTGTCTTAACCAGTTAATCAATCTTGGGGCAATTGTTCCTAAACTAATATATATTTTTCGTTTTAAGGAAGAAGTGGTATAATTTTTCATTTTTCTAGCTTTACTGTATTCGCCTTTCATTAAAGCCAATTCAAATTGTCGTCGTTCTATACATGCTTTGATTGCTTTAGAAAAAATTCCATGGGTATATTGATCATAGTTTAATAAGAATGGAATGATTCCTTCATAATGCTTAATTAATTTATTACGTTGCACTCCCATACGTTTTGTCCAAGACGTTTCTGTAAATTGTCGATAACATGACATATTCTTATTAAGATAATATACTGTTCCATGAACAGCGCAGAAAAGTCTAATAATCATATCATTGCATTCATGACCACAGAATGTATGTGTAATCCCTTTGATAATATCACTTCTTACAAATAGAGTCGCAAATTGTGGAATCGCCAATTGGTTTCCCAGTAGCCTTTCTATTGGTATTGGTTGATCTGAGGAAAATCATGGCATACATGTAAGAGATTTTTATCTTTATCTACTTTATTATAGGCATGACAGCACGCAGAACATTCTGGATGCCTTTCCATGAAATCATATTGTATTTGTAGTTTTTCTGAATCAGTCCAATAATCGTCTCCTTCGCAAAATGCAATATATTTTCCCTTTGCTCGTGGAATTTGAATCTGTGCTGTAATTGATACTCCTTTAGAGTATTGATTCAAATCTTGATATATATTATTAAATAAATTCGGATTTTTTGATTCGTATTTTCTTATTATATTAGCTGTTTTATCTGGTGATGCATCATCATGTACAAGAATCTCAATCGGGATAGATGTCTTTTGCATTAAAAAACTTTCTAAGGCATCTTGTACATATTTCTCATGATTGTAGGTATTGCATATAATACTAATCATTGGTAATATCATAGACTATTTCCAATACAGATCTGTATGTAAATTACCAATACGAATATCATGGCGATACCAATCACAATAAAACTGAGCTTTTAGAACATCTAAAGGGTGATTCCATTTAACAAGTCTTAAAAATAATGTCCCTAAATTCGCCCATCGAGTACACAAGCGTGAAAATAATGAAAGTTTCCATTTATATGTAAAATACTCACGATGGAATATTTCCATAAATGTTACAGCTCTTGAAGTTTCGCGCCATTCTTTTGAAACACGATGGTTTACAATCACCTTATCAGTAATAATACATTTATAACCATCATTTTTTGCATATTTGCAGTATCGATATGAAAAATCAAGATCTTCAGCATAAGCATATGATATTAATTTTTCATCCCATTTTATTCCATACTTATTTATTATACTTTTACGAACTACAAAGAAAAAACCCATCGCCCAATCTGTAGTTATTTGTTCTTTAAATGATTCAGGAAATCGTCCAAACAGACCGAGTGATATATGTCCTTGCTTTCGTAGAATATATGATTTTCTAAG
>Ga0247611_10007277_pt1 | contig 13941 bp, 14 predicted proteins | sample 177DNAGHGhighgp2_FD_192422 | JGI IMG/M metagenome (GOLD analysis project Ga0247611, IMG submission 192422) | Sheep rumen microbial communities from Palmerston North, Manawatu-Wanganui, New Zealand - 1770 DNA GHGhigh gp2 | ecosystem: Host-associated > Mammals > Digestive system > Stomach > Rumen...
CATAAGCTTTATCTGGATTTGGGGAATCATGGGCAACATCGTTTTCCATATCTTTAGGAAAGTCCGAACAAATCCTTCATATTCTGGCGGATCACTTTCATATTCAGGGGACTTCCGTCTATTTCATGAGTCAGGATCAAGTTCTTCCCGACAAAGATCCCCACTTCCCGGTATTGGTCCAGTTTCTGCATGTTATCTAGAAGATATCCCGGATCATCCAGTCTCCCCAAATGCTCGTGATAGAACGTCTGTCTGGTCCATATGTTCAGCAATGCAAAATCGACATACTTCGTTTTCTTGTTGGCAAGTTTGATCGGATAGTCGTACTTATATGGGATTCCCATCTCGAAGTACATATCCGCAAAAATCGACTCTGCTTTCGATCGAACCAGTTCTCCTCTTTTTGTCGAATAAATGAGATGCTCCGGGAACCCCGGATTCGGTTCATATGGCTGTTTCTGCCACATATCCGCATACGTATCGTTGTCGACAAGTATCGGCCTCACGAGACTCTGTCTGGCCTCATTCAAATTCTGATAGACCTGGTCAGAACTAAAAAGCAGGTTCTGCTTAAGAAATGCACGAATGGAGTCCAATTCACGCTTGGATGTCTTCAACAGTTCCAGTAGATAGTCCTTTTGCCCGAGTTGCCGGACCAGCTCCTTCTCATTCGCGTGCAAGTATACTCTTCTCGCTGCGGCGTCGCTAGGAAGGACTTGGTAGAACTGTCTCGCATAAGGATTCTTGGAGATGTTCAGTCGACCTTCAGGCATGTTGGGTAACTCGTGTTCTATTCCTTGTATTACTCTCTCGAGAATATGGATTCGTTCCACTAATTGATGCGTCAGATCTTTCATTGTTTTTACCTCTTATACGATGTATTTTCATCATCTTGAAAACTGTTTGAAGATTAACAGAACTTAGCCAGAATTCATCTGGGTAGTACAATAGTACAAACACAATAGAGACACATATCTCTACGCGCTTCTCGCTCCTTCAAACAATCAAAATGGGAAATCATATAATCGGTATATCAAAAAACTTCAAGATGAAGAATGAATATATTAAACAACGAAACGGGGACCGAGAACAAGTCTTTTTTCCAATTTTTTCATTCACTTTGGTACATATTATCGAATACATGTTTGTTCACCGAAGTCATCTTCGGGTGACTTCGGCACACATAGGCGAAATCACGCTTGCCGACCGAAGTCGGAGCTTCTTACTTAGGTACAAATCAAGAATATCCCGCCTGCCGACCGAAGTCGGCGCCTCTAACTTAGGCACAAACCAACAAAATCCCGCCTGCCGACCGAAGTCGGCGCCTCTGGCTTAGGCACAAACCAACAAAATCCCGCTTGTCGACCGAAGTCGACGCCTCTATCTTCGGCACAAACCAACAAAATCCCGCTTGTCGACCGAAGTCGGAGCTTCTGACTTCGGCATAAATCAAGATTATCCCGCTTGTCGACCGAAGTCGGCGCCTCTAACTTAGGCACAAACCAAGAATATCCCGCTTGTCGACCGAAGTCGGCGCCTGAAAGGAAATAGAGAACCAATTCCAGTGTCGTTTCGCTACCCTCTTCACCGAAAAAAGAAAGCAAATCCCCTTAAATCTCCTCACGTCGCCTGCGCGGCCATAAACCCGTCTGCCTTCAGACCCGTAACGCTGATGCGCTTCAAAACCTCGAAAGAGTAATCCTTATCGAAGATCACGACAACATCCATAGAGATATGATCCTGTGAAAGGCCATAGCTTACCAATTCCACCTCGTAGGCTTCATTGTCGATCTGAACTGAAAACGTCTTATGCTCTGCGAAGAAATCTTCATAAGCCAGCTGGCTGTTCGAATCGACCGGGATCGTAAAAAACAGTCCCTTATAATTCTCACGCTTAAAAAGGTAGGAAGTCAGGCCCATTTTCAATGCTTTTCCGGTCACGCTCAAACCAGCTGTCCGGACGCTTGTATCGACCTTCTCCTGGCTATCTGTCGACTCCACCATCGAGATGCACGTCTTCCTCAGCTGCCCGAATTTATCGATATACTCCACGATCTGGTTTTTGCTGAAAGATCCCTTCATCGGCTTTCCCATAACGATGGAGCTTCCGCCTACCGTCATGACGCTCACGATCTGAAAAACATTCTCACTCTCCAGATACTGATTCTCCATCGATTGGATCTGCGCCTTTGTAAGCGCGCCATCCTCGCTGCTTTCACTTGTATTTTCCGAGCCATCCGTACCAAGCAGATCGATCTCCCCGGTTATTTCCGCAATAGTCGCCGTCGTCGTGGTTTCCGGCTCCGGGCTCTTCGTCTCCACGCCCTTCTCCGAACACCCCACGATGGTAAGCATCAATACGCCACTTACCAGCCAGGCACTCGCCCTACGAAATCTCTTCATCACAGTTCCTCCACTTTTCCTTCTTCTTTCTTTTCTGAGGCAAAAACACTCGCGCCCCATCTGTTACGCACCGCAGCTTTGCTCACCTTATGAAATGCGTTCCCTGCCACGGCTCCTTCTCCGGAAGTCCGTATTTCTCCTTGGCCATAGCGATTCCCCTCATCAGGAACACCATATTCCGCGCCAAAGTACGAAGAGTCTGCAGACCTTCCAGATCCTGCTTCACCTCGCCCTTATCCAATCCATGCACGATATTCCAGTATTGACTCGAAGCAATCGGCATACCGCTGATACCGAAATACTTATTCAACTCATCGTAAGTGGCTGTCGTACCGCCTCGGCGCGCTACCGCCACACAAGCTCCCACCTTCATGGTCTTATCGAAACCCGTACTATAGAAAAGCCGGTCCAGACACGCGATCAACGTTGCATTGGCAGAAGCATAATATACCGGAGAAGCCACGATCAGGCCATCCGCCGCTTCGAATTTCGGCGCCAGTTCATTGACCACATCATCAAAAACACACTTTCCGGTCCGGCTGCAGCTATTACATGCGACACATCCCCGCACAGCCTGATTGCCGATCTGCACGTTCTCGACCTCGACTCCCTCACTCTCGAAAATCTTTACCATTTCGTCCAGAGCCTTTGCCGTGTTGCCGCCTACCCGCGGACTTCCATTGATGATCAAAACCTTCATGGTCAGCCTCCCTATTCACTCTTACAATACGCACTTGCAACATGCAAATTATAACACATCCGCTTTTCTTGTCACCGAAGAAGATCCCAGAGTCCTCCCCTCCGGCACCTCAGGTTTCACAGTACCTTTCGTATTGTCTTCTCGTCGCAGTCGAAATATTTCTGCACCTGCTTCACGATCTTCTCCAACGATGCTTTCGGTGCCTCGCTGTACCTCTTGGTCACGAAATCATATCCCCACAGATACTCCGGAAGTGTCATCTCCGCCACCGCCCATCCGAACGACTCGCCCTGCTTGTTCAACCGCGGACGGAAATCCTTGGCGACGAGATAAGTCTGCATCTGAAGTTTCGTCAGAACTCCCTCGAAGTTCTTCTCCCCACCTTTTCCGAATCCGGCTTTTTCCTTCATTTCAAATGTGAAAAGCGCTTGCGCGCATCCATGCTTCGTGATATCGCTCTTTCTCACCTTGTCCAGGTCCATTCCCTGCGGCACGAAAAGATCCATCAACAATTTCTGCCGGTAGTCCGCCTTACCATCGTCATAACGCGCATCGAAATCGTAGCCGTCACGCCGGAAATTCGCAAACTCCGGGAACCACTTCTTGGAGACAAAACCGGCCCGGTTTCCGAAAAACTTTCCGTACGCCACTTTGCCGGTACGCGTCAACGCGATCCGCCACTCCCAGGGATCCAGTTCCGCATCGCCGCCCCACCAGAATTTCGGGTCCGTCATATGCTCCACAGAAAAGCCCTGCACTTTATTCCCGAAAAGTGGCAGAAATCCGACCTTATCGATGACGGCAAGCAGTTCATCCGAATGATGCACGCAGCCCTCATCGTCCCAGTCCAATCCTTCCATGATCCATTCGCCGTTGATAACTTCCATCTTAAAGCTCCTCTGCACAGGCCTTCAATTCTGCTTCAGACGCATCCGCCCCGATGCCTGTCAACAGGTACATAGTACCACATATGCACCCGTCATCTCATTCAAAAATCCCCGTCCCGAAAATTTTTTGAAATTTTTGCAACAGAACCCGATCTCATCTCGTCTATTATGTAGAACGCCTTAAGGCATAGGCCAAGAAAACAACAGGTGACCGTGCTTAATCGAGTAACTACAAAAAAACATTTCCTGTGGCGAAGAACTCGCCCCCGCCGAAGCGGCACGGCCACCTGAAGGCATTCTAGCTCCTCTAAATCCAAAATCAAAACGGACTCCAACCAGTAGTGAGAAGTCGATTTACTCTCCCAGGAACGGCGCATTGGCGTCGTAATCAGATATCTCCGTCACTTCTGCCGGAAGCTTCAGTCCAATCCGCGGTTCCTTATAGTTCAGAGTCTTCGAATACCCTTCCTTCCCCGTCTTATCCGTGGAATACATCAGGATCGTATTTTCTTCCAGCGAAAGAAATGTCTGCCCGAATCCTGCCGGAATGATCAACGTCAACGCTTCTTCCGCATTCAGCTCCACACCCTTCCACTGCAGGTACGTCGGCGACTCCGGACGCAGATCCACCACGCTGTCCATACCCCGTCCTTGAATGACGGTCACGACCTTGATCATCGGATCACTCGCATCACGATAATGGATCCCGAAAAACGCCCCGGCCCTTGGCATCACGTACGACCTCGTCTCTGCCGCCTTGAATCCGGCCTCCTCGAACTCCGAACCACAGATCACAGTCATGGTCCCCCGCCCGTCAACACGCGTGCGTCCTTTCACGACCAGTACTCCGTCAAAAATCTTCTCTACGATCTCCATTGATTTCCCTCATTTCTCAAGTATGGAACCTGCTCTCTACATCTGTTAATCCGAATTTTCACTCTTGCTATTCAATCCAGGCTTCTTGCCTAGCTTTTCTAGAAACTCTCTCTCCCGGTTGCCATTCATTTTTGGAGCCGGATTCCAGAAAAGTGCTTTCGTCTCCATTGCAAACAACACTTCAGCAAGCTGATATCTTCCTTCTTCATCCTCAGGAAGAGTAATCCCGCTACTCTTTACTAAATCTTCTTGAAGATAGTCATCAACATTAATCAGAATCAATTTGAAGCGGGCAAATCTACGATTGATCGTGCGGTACTTGAAGTTCGTTTTCTCCATATGGAGAGGATAGGAATACGCTTTTTCATGGAATGCCGTATCTACACAAATAGTCTCCGGCTCCCAAAACATAGCTTTCATATCGCTTCGTATTTCGCTTTGAATATCCTTGCTGTGCCCGACCTCTATGCAGATCCACTTCTTTGCTTTCTGATCCGTCTTACCTAATAAAGCCCACAGACCAGACTTTTCATTCTCTCCTTGGAAACGCAAAGCACCTAGTGATTTTTTCAACTGCTCTTCGTTCTCGATCCTATCAAATCTGGAAATAATAGTATGATTCGGAAGTTTTTTTACCATCGTATACTTCTTCCGCCCCACCTCAAGATATGTGATTGCCTGTTGGTAGGTATCGTACTTAGGAGAAATCTTCCCACCCGTACGACTGGTATCACTATTATGCCTCAGATCGGCAAGTTTCACTTTGCATGCAATCGGGTTTTCAGCGATTCTTTCAATATAATCCATGTAAGGAACGTCTTTATCATGCGTCAGTAATCGCAACGCATCCAGGACCTCCGGAGGGAAGCCCTCCTTTTCCAACATGGCAAAACTGTATCGATCTCCGTGATCCTCAATCACATCGTGAAGCAGAGCTACACAAACAGATGCTTCATCATTCATCTGCGAAGCGAGGAAAAAAGGATGGAAAACATACGGATATCCACCCTTATCCACATCCATCTTATGTGCCTCATACAAGATGTTACATGCTTTTCTAACCAGATCGGAATAAATCAAGTTTCTACCCTCACGAAAAAGATTCTAGATTTATAGTATCACACTTTCGCATTTTTCAGCTGTTTCCGATCACTTTACGCATTCCACTTATAAAGTCCCGCATAGATGCCGTTTCTGGCCATCAATTCATCGTGCGTGCCGCTCTCTTCGATACCATTTTCCGTCAGCACGAGGATTCTCTCGGCGTTTCTTACAGTCGACAGTCTGTGCGCGATCACGATGGTCGTTCTGTCTTTAGCGAGTTTTTCGAGTGACTCCTTGACGATATTCTCGCTCTCATTATCCAGCGCACTCGTCGCCTCATCGAAGATAAGGATCGGTGGATTCTTCAAGAACACTCTCGCGATCGAAAGCCTCTGCTTCTGTCCGCCCGAGAGCTTGATGCCCCGCTGTCCGATGTCCGTATCGTAGCCATTCGGAAGTTCCATGATGAAATCGTGCGCGTTGGCAAGTTTGGCCGCTTCGATGATCTCTTCTCTCGTCGAGCCGGGCTTACCGTAGCTGATGTTCTCGATCACTGTTCCGGCGAAAAGATACACATCCTGCTGAACGATCCCGATCTTGTTTCTCAAGCTCTTGACCGTCACGTCTCTAATATCTTTTCCATCGATCTTGATCGAGCCGCCGGTCACGTCATAGAATCTCGGGATCAGGCTGCAGAGCGTTGTTTTGCCGCCACCGGAAGATCCTACGAGCGCAACATACGATCCCGCCTCGATATCCAGATCGATATGTCGTAATACCCTGTGCGCGCCATCTTTATATTTGAAGGAAACATCCTCGAAAACAATATCACCTTTCACATCTTCAAGTGGCACCGCACCCTCACGGTCCTTGATCTCAGGCTCAATATTCAGGATCTCCATGAATCTTTCGAATCCGGTATACCCGTTCTGGAACTGCTCCGTAAAATCCACAAGCACCCGTATCGGCTCCGTGAATGTATTGATATAAAGAAGGAACGCGATAAAGTCAGGGATCGCAACCAGGCCCTCTGAGATCAGGATCCCGCCGGTGATGATTACCGCCACATTTATCAGCAGGATAAATGCCGTCATCCCGGAATGAAAAAGACCCAGATAGAAATAGCTGTTCTTTTTCGTACGTAGGAATGCATCATTTCCTTCCTTGAACTTCGCCCTCTCGACATCTTCATTGGCAAAAGATTTCACCACCCGTATGCCCGAGAGGTTATCTTCGATCCGCGAGTTGATCTCCGCGATCTTGGCCCGGTTCTCCCGAAAAGCCCTCCTCATGTTTTTGTTGAGAAAATAGACATAGACGAACATCACCGGCACAAGCGCAAAAGCCGCCAGCGTTAAGTATTTGCTGATCCCGAACAGGATCACGAAAGCACCGATTATCTTTATCGCCGAGATCACGATATTCTCCGGCCCGTGATGAAGAAGCTCGGTGATCTCGAAAAGGTCGCTCGTGATCCTGCTCATGAGCTGGCCGACCTTCTGGTCGTCGAAAAACGAGAACGAGAGTTTCTGATAATGTGAGAAGATCTCTGCCCGCATGTTATATTCCATTTTCGAGCCCATAACATGACCGATATTCGTGATAAAATAGTTCGCGCCGAACTGGACGAGCACCAGCACCACCATAAGGATGCCGAAGCTTATGATCTTGCTTCTCGCCTCGCCCGCTTCCGAATAAACGACTTCCGAAGTGATATACCTGACCACGAGCGGTATGATAAGCGCGATTGCAGACGCGAGTATCGCAAAAAACATGTCCAGTAAAAACGTCCCCATATACGGCTTATAGTAGCCGGCCATTTTTCTCAGGTTTCTTCCTGTATTCTTATCCTTCATAGTCTCCCCTTAACTGATCAAGATTCTGCGGATCATAATCTACCGTTCCATATTGCACCTATCCACACTTCACGGTCAATATCCTACTAATATATGTCACAGTACTTCGTTGATCCACTCGATTGAAAGCGCGATCATGCGGTAGTCTCTTCTCGTCGCGCTCTCTGTAGGCGGAAGCGACCAGATCGTCTCATCGCACCATGGCGCTCCGTGCTCGCCTTTCGGAAAAATGTGCAGCTCGAACGGTATCTTATGCTCACCCAGTGCCTGTGCATAAAAGAGCGCATTCTCGAAGTTTCCCAGCTGATCCTCATACGTCCCATATAGAAATGCAGGCGGCGTGCCATCGTTAACGTTCTCATCGCAGGCAACCAGACTCTCATACTCATCTTTCCCCGCAAGCGCATCCAGAAAAACTCTGCAGTGCTCCAGTTTCTTAGTGAGCACAGCAGAAAGAAGTATCGTCCCGTCCGGCCGGATATCCGTTCTTTTTCCGAATAGAGATTCATTATTCCATTGTGTCGCAAGGTTCGCGCAGAGATGTCCGCCGGCAGAAAAACCGCTCAGCACCACCTTGTTTATCTTCCACGAATCCGAGTTCTGCCTCGTCAGGGACACCGCCGCCGCCAGGTCGAAGAGCGCCTCAGGAAAAAGATTAGGAACCACACTGTACTTCAGCACAGCCGCATGAAAGCCTGCCGCTGTGTACTGCATCGCAGTCTGCTCCTCTTCGCAGACAGTCACATATCCGCCGCCCGGAACGACGATCACGATCGGCCGCGCCTGATCCCCGTCCAGAAGATACAGATCCATACTCGCATTATCCCGGATTTTTTCATTGAAACATCTCATACAAAAACCACCTTTCGATCTATTGAGGTCATTATATCCTCAGATCAGAAGGTGGTGCGCGAATGCAAGGTTTTCCAATTCTTCGGCATCGTCCAGTACCTTGTTCAGCGCTTTCAGGTAATAGTCTGCTTTGCTCTGAAGGTCCTCTCCTTTCGGATCGGTCAGTTCTTTTTCCGCCTGCTTCGGATCCCCCTCATCCATCTTTCTCAGGAATTTCAGGATCGCCATGATGCCGTACCCGTTATCCAGAAGCAGCCGGATCACGAACATTCTCTCCAGCACGCTCTTATTAAAGTACCTCTTACTGTATGCCTTCGCCTGTGGAATCAGGCCGTTTCTTTCCCAGTTCCGGATCGCCTCCGGAGTAGTGCCGACCAGTTCCGCTGCCTGTTTCTTACTATACCTCGTTCCGTCGTCTTTCTGTTGTGGCTTTCTGTTCAGGGCGATCCCGATCGCCTTTTTCGTACGGTCAATGTCCGCCTGTATCGCCGCCCTGTATTCAGTGAGCGCTTTTCTATACGCCTCCGGATCCCAGTCCCGAGCCGCCTCGATGATCTTCATGCTGCTCTTTCGAATCCGGCTGTTGACAAAACTGTCGAAGACCCTGTCGCATACCATCACCTGAAAGATATGCTGATCGTCATAGATCCGATACCCGTTCGTCTGCCGTGCGACTTCCTTAAGAAAACCGCACTTCTCATAGAACCGGATAGTCCCCTCTTTGACTCCTGTTATCTTTGCCACTTCTCCAACTTTATACACGGAAATACACTTTTCTCCTTCAAAACAGTCATTCTCCATGGCTACTATCAATGACCATTATACTCTTGTTTAAGCGAGAATCGTTTCAGATAAAAGAATTGCCTGGGATAGGAGTCAAATTACTCCTGGCCCAGACAAACTATTACTGACAGTTTTTGGTCCGTTCTCTAATGATTATGCCGCATATTTGAAAGTCTCTTCAACTACGCTTTTTGCCGACCAATTATTATCATCATATATCCTCAGTGTAAATTCAATTTCTCCCACCGTCTTTATTCCATTTTCCTCCAACTGAGATTTGCTGAAACTGATCGTATCAATCTTCTTATTGCCCGGAGTAATTGTCGTTGCCCAGAATGGATCTATCATATATCCATCAATTGAAGCATCCTTCCAAGTATACATCAGCGTTTGATCTGTCTTATTCTCCAAATAAACGGCTACCGTATATCCCCAAATATCGTCGTTATATGTTCCTAGAACCACAAATGATACCTTATCGTTTTCAACGATTGTTTTTTCATTGTTCCCTTTCCATCTCTCCGACACCGTTATCTGCGATTCATCTTTACCAGTCGGATATACAATAAAAGTATCATCGACAACTCTATCAGCCGACCAATCATTGCTATCATAAACACGAAGTTTAAACTCTATTTTATCAACGGATATAACACCTATATCTTCAAAAGTTGATTTATTGAAAGAAAGTGTTTCGTTTGCTTTTTTACCTGGAGTTATCTCCTTCGCAAAAAGTGAACTTACCATCCACCCGTTCACTGCTATATCATCTATAGAAAACATCAAGGTTGTATCCTTTGTTTTGTTCTCAAGAAGAAATTTAAACTCAGCTCCACCACTATTTTTTGCTTGACCACTGACCAGCGTGACCACACAGTGATCATTATCTACTATTACTTCATTGGAGACGGTATAATCAGATACAAAGCCGGCTAAATTATCAACCGATTCATTAACGGTTGTTTTACTTGTTGGCTCTTCATCTTTCTTCTCAATAGTCGTCTCCGTTCTTGTAGTTTTTGAGTCTGCATTCGTTTTCTCTTTAACAGATTCGGTACACGCAACCATAACGAACATTAGTGAAAACGATAGCATAATGGAAATCATTTTTTTCATATCCCAACCTCCCATATTCATGCTACGCATTTCGGTATAGTACTTGACAAAACCAGATTAACAATCAAATATGGATATAGTTTCAACAATATGTAAAAATAGAATTTCCATGATCCATTGGTTTTATTCCTTTTTTTACTATCACAGCAATGAATACATCAAACTCGTCATTGGGAGAAAGCTCAATAACCCTGTCAATCACTAAATCTTAGCACATAAGTATTCTTCATACCCTTTCCCCAGAAGTTGCACTATTCTTAGTTCATCCATCGCATCTTGAAGCGCATTATGCTTTTCTGAATACCACTTTTCTCCAGATAGCATTCGAAGTATAGGCTCAACACCATATCCTCGTTTAAGCTTTCCAGTACTGAAACATTCGGCATCGCAAGGAATAGCTGGATTATACTGTTTATAAGCAGCTATTCGCATAATATCGAACCAATCATACTTTGAGAATTCGCTAAGATGCCCTTTATCAAAAGAAGCATTATATGCGAAAAGTGACTGAACGGAATACTGTTTTAACCAAACATGAATTGTGTTAATCGCTTCTTCTCGACTGCATATCACATTCATAGATCTAGGTTTCAACTTTAATTCAGATGAGAACATTCCTCCCACCTTGTATTCCGGGGTCAGAATGAAATACTTATAATCCAGGACCTGATACGAAGAGTCCGCGATAACTATCCCTATTGACATGACACAATCGTTCCAATTTGTCTCTGTATCAATAACTGCCATTCTAACCATTTTCCGGTCCCCTCTTATTATATAAATCGATTTCCTTTTCAAATAGGCGCACTTTTGATCTATGAGGTTGATAATACTTAGGAATACTTCGTTTTGTTATAGTCCTAGTCACTTCATCCATAAAGCGTTTACGATCAGGAATAGTGATGATATATGCAGTATTATCTCTTGTGTTCCACAAAATCCCTTTTTTCAAATTCAACGCAATCATATAGCTCGCACATTGCAAAAAATGTTCATGTTGAAGCTGGTAAACGAATTTTAATTCATAAACTGTCTTTTTCTTTACAACATCAGCCATGCCCATGGCTGAAAACACTATATCTCCTTTTCTCTTATCTGAGAAATGAAGTGCGCATGCTCTTTGAACCTTCTCTCCTCGCTTAAACACTGAGGAAAGTCTATCTTGTATCGCGTTACTATCTTCCGGTCGAACAAATGGAAGCTGAACCTGCTCAAGATATCTATTTTGTCCTGTTTCTATAGCCGTAAGAAAGAGAATTTTCTTCTCTAGAGAGGACTTTTTGATATCACTAGTAAAAAGATAGTTCTTATGGGGAGAGATTTTTAGAGTCATTCGGATGCTGTTATCGATATTATATCCCCGAAAAAATACTGCTTCCTGAAAAATACCAATACAAGGCGACAAATCAATAAGTTCGTCTTTACTTTTAACCTGTATAATTGTTTCTTCGAATTCAGTTATTTTCTTGCATTTTAACAGATTGAAACACCCTTCTATATCCTCTTTGTATTTGAAGTCAAACATTTCAGAAATTTCCATGTTTTTAAATGTAGTAACGGTGTTGCTTTTAGTTGCAAGTGATTCTTCTGAAAGCAATGCCTCTCCACTGTCAACAAATATGATTTGCTCCTTGCCCCTACTTGCAGCTACGCAAAAGATGTTTCTCAAAATCTCATATCGTTGCAAAGGTTTATTACTCCGAACCTTCCAATAACTCTCGGTATAATCAAAAATAACGACTATCTTTCTTTCAAGTCCTTTGCTACTATCGAATGTTGTAAATATCGCAGATTTTTCAGTCGGCTCAGTATTACTTACAGAGTCTGTGTCCGATATACTTGCATAAACGGTCGCTTTATTAAACCGTTCTGGATAATCATTTTCCAGCATATTCAAAGCTGTCGCTAATGATCCGGTTCTCGATCCCAAACACAATATATCCTTAGGATTCTGCTCAGAAAGGAAAGCAACTGCTTGGTCAATAGACATATAACTAACAATACAATTGTTATTCACTCCAACAATTGTTTTATTCCAAATCCTTCCGAGTCTTGCTGCATGTTCCTTAGATAACCTAAAACACTTAGTAAATTCAAGTGTAACATGATTTCCGAGAAAAGACGCGATAAAACTTTCCACATCTAGATTGGTCTTATCATAAATCTTTTGTTGCATATCTCCAACGGCAATTATCTGCATCGATGGATTTACACTCTTAATTCTTTCAAGAAGCTGTGCTAATTCACTCTCAATATCCTGATACTCATCGATTATCAATACATCATACTTAGGAATCTGTGGCTTCTTCTGCAGAAAAACTTGTACCATATCAGAAGAAGCAACCCTAACTCCTGTTCTAGATAAACAGAAGTAGCAAATCCATGATAATTTGTTACTGTGGCATTCTTGAGATGTATTCTCTTTTTCGCATCAAGTTTCAGAAGTTTGTTATATGTCAAATAGAGAATCTTTTTGCTACTCGATATTTCTTCACACAAAGACTGTATGGCAGTTGTCTTTCCACTACCAATACAAGCATCGACCAATATATTTTTTCCATCGAGAGCTTTCTCAATAAATAAGCGCTGTTCATCAGAAAGACCTAAAAGCATTGAAATCTCCACAATCACAAAATCTATGAAGAATATAATAACAATTTTTTATGTACATTCTGTTTCGATTTCATTATCATACTTTCAAGTATACACCTGTTCCCTCGCTGGGACGAGTTCTTCCTTGCCCAAATCTCCTCAGAGAGTTCTTCTTGTGAAGTCCTCCCCCGTTTTGACCTTTCCTCTATGAAACTTCCAGAATGTTTGAAGTCTCCATACTCCGCTGTATTGCAAAGCTCATATTCTCTCTTCGAATGATCGCTGCCACGACTCTTATCGTTTTTCTCTCACTCAAAGCAAGCGTCTCTGCTCTCGGTTTTCAGGCGATACTAGGATCTGAGAAGCAAACTTACTGACCTTATCCATCTCCGATCATTGCAGTCAATCGTCGAAACATATCGTTGAAGCAAAGTGAGCAGAATGCTAAACTAAAAAGTGAAAGATACAAGTTTTGGGTCAAAGCATTATCTTTGGCAATGCGAGGGGGTGGGTAAGAATGAGTAAGACATGTCCTTTCTGTAATGCAACACTAAACGATGAGGATGCTTTCTGCATAAGTTGTGGAAAACCCTACAAAGCACTGGCTTTCAATCCAGTCCAGACGCCCGCTTCGAACCAGACTTCTGCGGATATGAATCAAGCATCTCAGAGTCCAACTCAGGCAAGCGTAAAAACCTGCAAATGCTGTGGCGCCACGATAAAGAGCTCCGACTCCTTCTGTTCGTATTGCGGAAACCCATGTGACATAGTTCAAACTCAAACAACTGCACCCGCAAGTCACGCCACGGCAGGACCGCAGAATTCTCCTTGG
>Ga0247611_10007279_pt1 | contig 13939 bp, 17 predicted proteins | sample 177DNAGHGhighgp2_FD_192422 | JGI IMG/M metagenome (GOLD analysis project Ga0247611, IMG submission 192422) | Sheep rumen microbial communities from Palmerston North, Manawatu-Wanganui, New Zealand - 1770 DNA GHGhigh gp2 | ecosystem: Host-associated > Mammals > Digestive system > Stomach > Rumen...
AAACCCCCCCCCCTTGAAAATAGAAATGATGATTAAATTTTTAATGTGTGTCCGATTAATCGGAATGGTGATTGTGTAGATTTTGTGAATCGACTTGACAAATGCTATAATTATATTGTGTTGAAAATTTTATATATTTATTGTTTCCGATTAAACGGAAAAAAGGGGGTGATAAAATGTCTATTGATTTTAACTTTTATGGTATGGGTGATTTTATAAAATCTTATGATTTTAGAAACAAAAAAGACAATCAAACATCTTATGTTATATACATGCTTAATAGGGTAATGCAGATGTTTGAATATACAAATTTACCCGATTCAATACCTAAACATATATTCGAGCTGTATATAATGGTTAATGGTCATTCTGTTGTTGTTAAGCATAACGATAAACTATATATTTGTTTTGGTGGTTTTGCAGGTGAACCAAACGAATATTACATACCAACACAATACATAGTAGCAAATCCGTATTTGAAGTTATTCAATACTTTTGAAATAGGTAAAGATTGTGTGTTGGTTAAAAACGACACGATGCTTTATGGCCTTATGCCGATGTTCGGCAGATATGCTAGCGCAATGGTTGAGAATGACCTAACTATGAACATGGTTGATATAAACTCAAGAATTAGTGCATTGATTGATGCTAGAGATGATGCAACTAAGGTATCAGCAGAAAAATTTATTAGTGATATGGAAGATGGTAAACTTGGAGTAATTGGCAGTAGTGCATTTTTCGATGGTATTAGGGCACAACCATACGGAGAACGTACCAATCAGAGATTAACGGATTTGATAGAATATCATCAATATCTAAAGGCTTCTTGGTTCAACGAACTTGGTTTGAATGCAAATTACAATATGAAACGAGAGTCTATAAATTCCGATGAGTCACAACTAAATGATGATGCTTTGCTACCGTTGATTGATGATATGTTTGAATGCAGAAAACAGGCATGTGATGAGATTAACGAAATGTTTGGTACTAACATTTCTGTTGATTGGTCGTCAACATGGGAGGATAACGCACAAGAGCTAGAATCATCTCAAGAACTTTTAGATGCTCAAGTTGAACAGCTAGAAGGGGGTGATAATGATGTGGAACAATCGAATAATGAAGATACAAGTAAAACAGATGTATCCACAGATGATGATGGGAAACGGAATAATGAGTGATTTGTCTGCATTTAGTGTTCCATGGCATAATGCTGATTATGTTGCACAACTCGATATGGGTTATTATTGGCATTCAGCCCAAAAGCTCATATCCCCTGTTGTGTTTGATGTTTCTGGTAACATTAATAATATAATCAATTGTTCCGATTTATCGGAATTGACAGAAGAGCAAAGAACAGCCATTGCAGGTATGATTTTTAATATCTATAACAGAAAATGGCAGAAGCTATGGTCTGTATATGAAATTGAATATAATCCCATTGAGAACTACTCAATGACCGAAACCGAAACCATAGATAGAGACGTTAGCAGGTCTGGCACGGATGGTGGTACCGTAAACACCGCCAACACTGGCACAATCGGGGACAGTGGCACAGAAGGCGGTACGCTAACCACGGTAACGGATGGTGAAACAACTAACACAGGAACACAATCCAATACAGGTACCAGCAACACACAAAACGGTATCTTTGGTTTTAACTCATCATCATCTGTCGGGTCAGATACTAGCGACAATGAAAACTCAAATACACGAACTGATAACCTTGCAAGTACAGAAGATGAAACCGTAACAGAAACTAGAAACTTGACAAATGCAAATACAAGAACATTGAACACTACTGATTTGGAAACGCGAAATTTGACGCATAGTGATACAGAAGCGGATGATTCATCACGTGAACTCATACGCAAGGGTAACATTGGTGTTACAACATCTCAACAGATGATTGAAAGTGAAATAGAGCTATGGCAATGGAATTTTTTCAAGCAGGTGTTTGAGGACATAGATTCTATTCTGTGTCTTGAAGTTTATTAGTCGATTAATTGGAAGGTGGAAGCATGAACGTTGAACAGATTTACCAAGTAGTAAACACTGTCACTCAAGAGGTACTAGGCGAATCCGCTGTTGTAAATGAGGATTTGTCCAATATCGTAGACATTGGGCAAACCATTCAGAATCTTGGTAGCGCTGCTTTTGAGAACTATACGCGAACGCTCATAGACCATATCGGCAGGGTTGTTTTCGTGAATCGCCCTTATGCTGGGTCCGCTCCTAGCGTGCTCATGGATTCATGGGAATATGGCTCGATTCTCGAAAAGATTCAGGCCGAAATGCCCACGGCACAAGCAAATGATTCGTGGCAATTGCAGGACGGTCAGACCTATGTGCAAGACACATTCCGCAAGCCCAACGTTAGTGCTAAGTTCTTCAACAACCGTACCACGTTTGAAACACAGATGAGTTTTGCCGAGCGTCAAGTAAAGAGTGCATTTGACAATGTGGGCCAACTTAATGCATTCTTTTCCATGCTTGATACCGCAATCTATAACGGACAAACGGTAAAGACCGATGCGCTCATCATGCGTACCATCAACAATGCAATCGCTAACACCATTGCACAATCATTCGGTTCTGGTACTGGTACCGGATATGATGCTGGTACTAGCGTAAAGGCCGTCAACCTGTTGTACATGTACAATCAGGCACACCCAACCGAGACTATTGCAACCCTTGCCGATGCAATGAGTAACGGTAGCTTCATCCGCTTTGCATCTTACAACATGTCCTTGTATGTTGACCGTATGCGCAAACTATCAACCTTGTTCAATATCGGCGGCAAGGCAAGGTTCACGCCAAAAGACCGTTTGCACTTCGTAATGCTCAATGACTTCTCCAAGGCGGCTGATGTTTACAATCAGTCCGACACTTTCCACAACCAATTCACCGCATTGCCAAATGCCGAAACTGTTCCCTATTGGCAGGGTAGCGGTACTAACTACGACCTTAATTCGATTACCAGCCTTAACGTAACAATCGAGAATGGTTCAGAGAGTGGCGCGACAATCGCGGCTAAGGGCATTCTTGGCGTTATGTTCGACCGTGACGCGTTGGGCGTGTGCAATCAGGATAGACGTGTTACTACGCACTATAACGCCCGTGCCGAGTTCTTCAATAATTGGTACAAGGTTGACGCTCAATACTTCAATGATTTTAACGAGAACATTGTAGTATTCTATGCTAATGATTCCACTGTTGAGTAACTAGCATACAATCTCTAATATTTGGGGGTATTCCGATTAATCGGAATACCCCTTTATGTAGATTGGAGTATCTATGAATATTACTTTATATGTTACTGGCTCTGAACGACACGCAGTTAGAAAGACTCTACAAAGTGGCTTAGAATTAAATGGTTCGTTACGTGGTGAGAGTAGTGTTATTAATCCTAGTTTTTTAATTCAAGTTGATAATCCTAGTCAATATAACTATTGTTACATTCCAGATTTTGGTCGTTATTATTTTATTAGCAATATTACAAGTGTAAGAACCAACATATGGCGCATTGATTGTTCTGTAGATGTTCTCATGAGTTTTCAAGATGAAATATTGAATCTTGACGTTATCGTTAGTGATTTGTCTGTAGGTGAGAGTCCTGCATCAACTTATTTTAGTGGTGAACAGTGGCAATCAACCGTAAAGACTAAAACAGATGTTATTAATTTTCCTAGCGGCTTGTTAGATGATGGTGAATACATATTGATAACGTCTGGTGGAATTGCTAGTTAGTACGATTAATCGGAAGGGGGTATTATGCCAACTCAAACAGCTTTTGAGGGTACAATCGAACTATTGGATTACCAACAATTTTTAGACTATGCTGCTAATCAGTTGGAATATGACGGTCAAACCCAATTATTGCAACATATAGACGCTAAATTACGCGCTAATCCTTTTAACTCACAGTCTAGTCTGACGACGCAGGAACAATGGGCGCAACAGATAATGCGTGAGTTACAAGATAATGGTTTTGATATTCAGTATAACGGTAATAATCAATGGACAGGTAGCGTATATGCTACAACGCCACAGACAACTGTAACCAATCCTGTTAATTCTAATATTTCACAAACGTTTCGTGGAAAAATACGTAACTTCTATGGTGGCGTGAACGAATTTGATGGTAGCTTGCAACGATGGGTTCCACAACGTTTCCCCATTAGTGGTGGTCTAGGTTCCAAAGCAATGTATGTACTAGCGTCTGTTGGTTCTGCTATACAGGCCGTTAGTGCTGGCGTTTTTCTTGGTAAAGCAATTGATAGCGCATTTTATAATGCTAATCCTGATTACTGGGACTCAATAGGAATGTCTAGCCTTAATCCCGAAACATGGAATGGTATGGTCAATAGTGATGATTCGCCATTTGCAGGTTTATTTAATATGATTCTTGGGCTTGACGGCGAAAACGGCACAGCTCAAGCATATATGAATCAAGATGCATTAGCGTATATGTCTCTATTGCTTGCAAGAAATGGATGGTTCAACCCACCAATTGCAACAGTTGAAACCAACCCATTATCTTTAGATATATCACCTTACACAATACCTTTTAATGTTTTTTATTCTTGTACTATTACCGCAACTGGCGGTTCTAATACTTATACATATTTTATAGATAGTACATGTCCTATGTTTGTATACTATAATAATAATAGGTCTTTTGCTTTCTTTTTTGGTACACAGAATATTGGTGAATCTGTACATTACATTCAAAGCTATATTGATAGATACGGTAGATATCATGAAGTATCAAATACAACTAGTCAAATTGAAACTTTACAAAATATAGATGATAACTCATACTACACTCATAGGTTATCTATTGGACTGCCAACTAACTATACTAATATAACACCTGATAACGTTTCATATATTGGTGCTAATTATACAGATAGAGAAAAGAATATCGGTTATTTATTAGCATATAATGTAATTCCAGCATCACAAATAGAAGGTGTTTCAGACCAACCAAATGCAACACTGCCCGATACCTCGACATGGAACGACATACCATCAACGCTGCAATCACTACAGAATCAATACCCTAACGCATTCGCTAATCCCATGGTATGGAACATGGATACGCCATTTCAAAACGACACAGGGCATCAAGCAACATACATACCTGTACCGTTTCCCATGGCAAACTCTGCTACTGATACCATGCCGACGAGTGGCACACAATTACAGAATGCAACGCAAATAGGTACATACCCACAAGCAATACAAAAGTTGCTTACCGATACCGTACAGCAGACCACCACGCAACCAGCAACGCCGCCACAAAACCCAGTCGATACTGGCACAGGTAATACCCCAACGCCTGTTGGGCCTGTTGGTAGCGCTAGCGCCTTATGGAGCGTATACCATCCCACGCAGGCACAGATAAACAGCTTTGGCGCTTGGCTTTGGGGTAGCGTCTTTACGACAGATATACGCAAGTTGTTTGAGGACCCGATACAAGGTGTTATCTCGCTTCATAAGGTGTTCGCGCCACCTGTTGATTCTGGAAGCGGAAACATCGTTGTGGGTACTCTTGATAGCGGTGTTGGTAGTGCTACAGTAACCCAACAATATGTAACCGTTGATTGTGGTTCAGTGAGTTGTAATGAAGATTTCGGTAATGTTTTTGATTATGCTCCATTCACTAGCGTTTCACTATTTCTACCATTTATAGGCATTGTACCGTTGGATGTGTCCGACGTTATGCGTAGTACCATCCACGTTGTGTATGGTGTCGATGTGTTTACAGGTGCATGCTTGGCTATGGTTGAGGTATCGCGTGATGGTAATACCGTAAACCTTTACCAATATTCGGGCGTGGCAAGTGTCGAATACCCATTAACCAACATGCAACAGAGTAACATATTGTCCGGTCTGCTTTCTGTTGCTGGCGGTGTGGCAATGACAGTTGCGAGTGGTGGTGTTGGTTTTGCCGCTGGCGCTGCCATGGTTGGTGGTGCTGCTCAAGCTGCTAACACTCACATTGGGCGTAGTGGCGGATTCTCGGGCAATGCTGGGGCAATGGGAATAAAGAAACCATACTTGATAATCGTAAGACCACAAACTAAAGTTGCTGATAGTTTCCCATTGCTAGCTGGATATCCAACAAATTATAGTTGCAAGCTTGGTGATTGCAGTAATCATGTCGTTGTAAAGCATGTACATGTTGAGGGCATAAACGCGACAGATGCAGAACTAGCACAGATTGACTCATTGTTACATGAGGGCGTATTGTTGTAGTCCGATTAAACGGAGGTGGTTACATGGAAGTACAAGAAATGATTAACGCGATTGGTAGTGTCGGCTTCCCTATTGTTGCATGTGTTGGGCTGTTCTATTTGTATGACAGGACTATTAAAGACATTGTTAACGCTCTTGACAACGTCAATACGACTCTCAATAACGTTAACGCGACTCTGGATAAAATTACTAACAAATTGGAGATGCTATAACATGAGTAATTCTAGGCTCATATCTGGTACTCTACTAACTAACAACTGCTCTAGTCCTCGTAATCACAAGATAGATGCTATAGTAGTTCATTATATGTGTTGGTATACGTCTGCTAAAACGTGTTGTGAGTCTTTCTTACCACGTTCACGTATGGCTAGCGCTAACTATTGCATCGGTAAGGACGGTGAAATTTGGCTCAATGTGGAAGAACGTAACCGTGCTTGGACAACTGGCAATAGTGGTATTGATAACAGAGCTATCACTATTGAATGCGCTAATTATATGGACAAAGCGCGTTATGGTGTTCTGCCTAATGCTACTTGGAAATCTCTCGTAAAGCTATGTGCTGATATATGCAAGCGTAACGGCATAAATAAACTTGTTTATACAGGTGACAAAAGCGGAAACTTGCATATGCACAAGTGGTATCAAGACACCGACTGTCCCGGCCCGTGGCTCTCTGGGCAGTTCGGACGATTGGCAAAGGAAGTTAATACGCTGCTAAATGGTGGTGATATTAACCCACCTTTTGTGTTCGGCGGTACGTATCGTTGTACGGTGAATGGCCTGAATGTGCGCGATGCACCGACTATAAAAGGCAAAATCATAACTTGTTACAATGCTGGCGATACTGTAATTTTAGATGATTGGTATACCTCAAAAGATGGTTATATCTGGGGCAAATACACTGGCGCATCATCTGGCAAAACTAGGTATGTTGCCGTTGGTCGTGACACTGGCAAGCCTGAAAACGATGATTACCTTGTAAAGATTTAGATAAAAAAGGTCCGTTCCGATTAATCGGAACGGACCTTTTTATATCTCAGTCATGCCGTTTTTGAATGGTGTACCACAATTTGGGCAACGTCTGGGGATACAATACCAAAAATCCCAATCCTCAAAATGTACCATGTTAGAAAACATGTCATGACACTTGTTACATCGGTACCATGTTATATCATTGTCCTTTTGCTCTGATACTCGTATTGCAAGTGCTTCTATTTGTTGCACCATAATAGATAATTCCTCACAATCTCGCCTACCTCGTTATCTTGATAGAATATTTTATCAGTTGCATAAAATTCTATAATCTTTCTTTCAATGTCCAAATGTGGATGTGTTAGTTTTCTTCTATAGTTTGGTCGTGCATCGTATCGCGTTGTAAATACTAAGTCGGTATCTGGATTCTTTAGTGGTGTTGTCTTTCTATGTATGAATGTGAAACATACATCATCTACCTGTACAACTTCACATTGTAATAGTTCTCTGTCAAACTCTATAAAATAAGTAAATAGTATGTTCTTAGGTTTGTATCTATATGGGCAATGTGGGTATAAATCTATCTCCCACACACCACTAGTAATCATTTCTAGTTTTTGATTGTCAAAAGCAAAGTAAAAGTCTGATTTTTTACCTTTTTCAAATGGCTTGCAATACTCAACGGCAACCTTTAGAATTTTTCCGCTCGTGTGTTTCAGTTGGTAAACGTCTATCTCACCTTGTTTCATATCTTTAATGTGTCTCAATCCCATCTCATCAAAATATGGGCAATATTTGTTTACTGTGTTTCCTAGCATGAATATAGTTACATCATCACGCGAGCGAATGATTGTTGATAGTGTGTTCATAAATAGTACGAACTCATCACGTAGATATGCCATGCGTGTTATGAACTCATCAAACACTATAGTCTTTACATTTGGATATCCTGTACCCTTCTCATGTTCCATTTGAGAAAGTGCGAAACCGTACATGAACGGAGTTTGGTCTGTTACTCTGTTTACGTTTCCTCTTTTATCTTCTTCGTATCTGCAAAGATACCACCTGCTAGCAAAGTAATACACGCTAGTCCACGCTCCGGCCGTTGCTAGCTCTATCTCGCCGTTGTCTATCAATGGTTCAAACAATCCCGCGCCACGTTTGCCGATGAAATCCTCTTGCATTCGACGTAACAAAGCTGCTTGTGCTCCTGTGGCTGCGTAGTTGTTTATTATCATCTGTAGTACAGCATAGGTTTTGCCGTTGGAACGTTCTCCAATGATGATGTTATAATGTGCCTTTTCCTTTAGTATTGGTTCCAAAGAGTAATATTCCTGCTTTTCTTGTTTCTTCCTTCTCCTAGCGCTCATAATGTTACCCCCTAACCTTTGGCGTGTTCGCTCTCTTTAACTTCTCATATTTCCTACCTTTTTCTCTTTCACCAATAATAAAATCAAAATACTTTTTCTCTTTTAATATATAACCAATAGAATAATATTTACGCTCATTTTTATTACTCATAATGCTAATTCCCTCACTCCCATAATGTAGTTTGCATATTGTGAACCTATGGACAGAGTATAATCCGCATCTTCCATGTATAGACTAGACAATTCCGAACATTCGGTAACGTTACCCTGATAATCAGTAATCACAGCACTAGTTGGCTCATCGACATATGTATGTAACATTTTCCCTGTCCAACCTTTTGGAATGTACATTGAATCATTGAACTTTTCAAACACATCACCATTTGAAACAAATTGCAGATATTTCAAACCTAATTTTTTCCCTAGTCCTGCTACCGTCAATTGCATTCTTTTCTTGGAATCAAGCCACAAATAACGCTTAGCTCCTAATGTTTTGAACTTTATATAATGTCCTTCATAATCCCATATACCTATTGGCTTCTCAATACCTTCAATTGTTTTTGGTCTAGTCCGATTAATTGGAAAACCATAGTGATTCATGGCCTTTTCAATTTTACTTGTAATCATTCTGTTATACATTTCTATATATTTCTTATGTCTTTCACCATGTAACATCTTGAGAGAATCCGTATCCGAATACACATAATCGTTACCAGCTTCTATGATTCCAGTCCATAGATTTACCCTAGCATATGCCGTTACCCAAACTCCCCATGGATAGAACATAAATCTAGCTCTAGAATTGTTATATTTTTCTATTTCATGTTTCAAATCTGGCTGTTCACTTACCCATTCGTGATTATCATAATAAATTTCGTCTCTTACTATATCTGTTACTGTCATGCCATACAAACTATTTAAATTTGCCTTAGCTTGCATATATTCAACTTCTTTACCCTCAACATCTTTCAATTGTGTTTTGTCCTCATACAGAGTTAGAATAGCATTCATAAACTCTTTAGGTAAATACCCTTTTCTATATCTTCTAAAGTTTGATATTCTCATATTATCCCATTTATACATTCTTCTTATTAGCATAAAATCCTGTTCTGTGACTGTTGTTGTTAATGTCTCGGCTTCTACGATTCTACCGTTATTCAACGTTTCACCTTTGACATTTCTACAATGCGAACGTGATATATAATCCTCGTATAGCTCTCTACCTCTTATATTTTCAAACGTCACATCAAACAGACAACAATATAATTCTAAATTATGCTCAAACTCTTCTTTAGAATGTATCTCTATTAACTCGCCTTTGCTCATGGGGAACTGTTCAGAAAGCATTACAGCAGGGTAAGAACTAGTAAAGTCGTATGAATCAATATCATGTACTGTCACGCCTGAATGCATTACATTGGCATGGGTAAAACCACCTTGGAATGCCCTACGCAATTGCATGTATTCGTCGGGTTCTAACGTCATTGTGTGGATGAATCTTCTATATTTCTCATTTCTGTTCTTTGATGTACCCATACAGGCACGTTTTACATAACGTCGAACATAGCCTGTTTTAGTTCTTGGTATCTCGTTTATGGTTCCTTCTTGCTCGATACATTCTTGAATGTACGCCATTACTACTAGTACATCGTGTATGCAATATCCTAGTTCTTCCTTTGTTAGTTTGGTGTCTTTTGTACGTTTCTTGGAATAGTCCAAATCACCTACCATCTTAGAAACCTTGTACTTTTGTAAGTTCTTTCCAACGGATGCTAGATTGTATCCTGATAACTGATATGAGCATCTAAATTCAATGCCTGTTGTTGTTCTGCAATAGTTAACTTTTCTTGTATCTAGTGCAAAAACATTTTTCCATTCAAACCTATCTTTTATAAATTGAAACTCATAAGATAGATTATGCACATATATTGGTAAATAAATGTTGGCACCTAAACCCAAATATGTAGTTAATTTGTCTAAACACCAAATAAATTCATCCCATGTTCTGCCTATTATGCAATAGCCGTCAAGTCCCAACATCCATATATACATGTATGCACTCTTTTCATCATCAATCATTATGGATGTGGTTTCAATGTCAAACGCACACGCTATACTGTAGTACCACTCTCGTTTATAGTTTCCTTTTGGCGCAACATGATAGAATACTTTATACATTATCCACCATAAATCAGCTTTTGTATAAGGCTCCTCATGCAAAACCATACGCAATCATTCCGACTAATCGGAAGGCCCTAAATCTATACCTTTGTTTATAAGGCTAGAAGTTGATATATAATCATCATTTATATCTTGAGATTCTTCATATTCATTTCTCAAGTTATCTAATAAAATTTTCCATGTTTCATCATTTGAAAGAGACTCTGAATAACTGTGTGCTATTGTTGCTAATATCATATCTCTTACTTGTGCCGAATCATATTCAGTTGGGGCATAATATCCCTCATCTACTAACTTGTTATAATATTTCCATGTTTCTCTCCATCTTCTTAGTTCTTCCCATGGTGATATGTATTTATCTAAATTCATTCCAGATGTCATTTTTTGTTTTTTCATTCTGGAATATTCCTTTTTTTCTTTTCTGGATAACTTTCTAACTCTTTCTTTAAATTCTTTATATACTCTTTTCATTCCAGTTAATGATGATTGTGGATTTCGTAAAAAGTTTCTTACTCTCTTAAACTCACGTTTCAGCTCATCTAATGACTTGCCACGAACTGTAAAGCGTTTCACACCTGCTGTTGTATCTGGACCTTTATCCTCACCAAAGTATATATCTTTGTTTTCCATCCTTTTTAAACGCTTGTTTGCAGCATTTCCCATACTACGAATCGCCTTTTTCAATTGTTCCTCACCCATATTATTCGGGTTATCTATGTTAAGCCAATCTCTATACCCTGCCATAGCCGCCCCATCCTTCCCACATCCTAGCAGGTACCCAATTAAAAATGCCCATCTTTATATACCATAGAAAGATTATGGTATTAGAAACTTTTCCACGTTCAAACTTTGATACCATCTCGCGCGAGTACCCAGTTTCACGTGAAACCCTCTCTTGTGAACACTTTAGTTTATATCTCCTAAAGTCTGAACACATGGCACCTATATAATCGTTGGTAATGCCTGTTGTGATTTCCTCACTTGAAATACTCATTGTATGCCCCCACATATAAACCATACATCATCGCAGATGTAAAAAGACCTATAACGTCACCCATAAAAAATATATTAGAATCATGGAATATAAAGCCATAAGTTAAAAGAATAATTGTACATGCCCATACAAGCAGTGTGAGAATATACAATTTTAGTAATTCATGCATGTGTACTCCTAACAAAAATGGGGCGCAATGCCGAAACATTGCGCCCCACTCCGATTAATCGAACTAGCCGATTACCTCAACACTTGTAAAGTTTTTACCCGCTTTGGTGCGCGCTGTTGCAAGCTTAATCTTTACACCGCCCGCGGACTTGAGAGCCTTAGAGCATGTCTCAATGTCCCCATCGAAGTTGCTAAGCCACATGTTGCAAATATCGTTGAGAGCCTTACCACCGTACAAGAACTTGGTACCATCTTCCTCAAACGTGAGAACAGGAAAAGTAGTAGGCTCTCCATATTCGTTAGTTGTTGTAATCATGTCAAACGCATTTATGGTTATACCGTCTTTGTACTTCTTGATTATGTCCTCTGTTGAAATTTTGTCTCTCCCCTCTATAAGCTCAGATAGTGTAGTTGCCTTTTTTGCAAGTGCCGCGAACATGTTAGCCAATTTCATCATCTCCTCTTTATCATTGGCTATTTTCCGATTAATCGGAATTGATTACCATTTGGTAATCTAGGATTACATTATAACACAAAATCTACACAATGTCAACACATTATAAAATCTTCACAAAATCTCCATAATTAATTATCATATCCTCATATCGGTTATTTTCCACGTGTTACCGTACATAAATTCTAGCAATCGAACAAATATCATTTTGAAAGTAATTCCATTTACTGTTCTTTCATCTTCAATGATTATTAATGCTCTATTATATTCAATATTCCAATCAAAATCATCTTTTTCATTATCATCCAAAGGTTTAGTAGAATTCTTTGCAAACTCGATTGCATCTTCATACGTAGTAAAATATGTTCTATCGTGAACATGTATGACTTCATAAGTCTTTTTCATGGTCCCACCCTTCTACAAAAAAAAATGGGTGATACCTAAAGTATCACCCATTATAATTCATTATTTGAAATTACGAGCGGTAATAAGAAGGTTATTAATTTCGTTTATGTTATCAAAGGTAAATTCCTTCTCGTCACCGTCAAACTTCACGTAAATCTCACCGTCAGACAACTGCCAAATCTGAATTTCTGCAATCTTAGTACCGTGAATCTTTGCGTTGGCTTCCTGTTCTGCCTTTTCCTTTTCGGCCTTCTTTTCCTCACGCTTTGCCTTTGCAGATTCCAAAGCCTTTGCATCGTGGCGCTCTTGCTTTACTACTTCCTTAATCTCTGCTACAGTCATTGTGGGATTAACCAAACCCCTATCGACGAGAGATTGGCAAGCGTAGAGGGTGTCTACATCGTCAAGCTTGTTCTTTCCACTCCCACCCATTGGCAACAGCGCCATGAGTTGTGTTTGTGTCCACTCGCCACCCTTAGCGGTAAGCATTGGTTTCCAATTGACGTTTCTATCAATGGCAAAGACTCTACCAACGCGAACCATGTCATAAGCTTGTGACTTTTTAAGACCCAAACGCTGCTCTACGAATTCAGCGAAACCGCCGAACTGTTCATATATATCTTGTTCGGCCATTTCAGCCATGATACCGCAAAGCTGGACTCTTGCCTTACGCCCGACAGCTACAACCTCTGCAATCTCATTTGCATAGTTTCGCAAAGTATCATCTTTGATTGAAGTCTTGTTAAACTTGCCGGACTTGTTCTCAATTGCTACACACATTGTTCTAATCCAATCTAATAAATGATTTGCGGTAACCTAACCATAACTATATACCATGATTTGTGAGGGTACCTAGATTCAAGCATTACGCTTTTGGTTGTTAGGTTTCCGGTTAATCGGAATTGAATCCTAACAGTTAAACCAATATCAAGATATGCCTATAGATATAGCCATAGCAAGGGTAAAGCTATTCGGTTTTCAATGTTCTTGCCCCACGACTACATATTACAACCATGACCATTTGGTAATTCGTACATTTGTTCTATTCACAAAATCTACACAATCACCATTCCGATTAATCGGACACACATTAAAAATTTAATCATCATTTCTATTTTCAGGGGGGGGGGGTTT
>Ga0247611_10007280_pt1 | contig 13939 bp, 13 predicted proteins | sample 177DNAGHGhighgp2_FD_192422 | JGI IMG/M metagenome (GOLD analysis project Ga0247611, IMG submission 192422) | Sheep rumen microbial communities from Palmerston North, Manawatu-Wanganui, New Zealand - 1770 DNA GHGhigh gp2 | ecosystem: Host-associated > Mammals > Digestive system > Stomach > Rumen...
CACGCATGCGCGGTCGGGCCTCGGCTTCCGCTTCGGCCTGGATTTCGGCAAGTTCATCCTTGTCTTGCATGGGATGGTTCTTAATCCATTCCAACTGGAATTCTTCTTCTGCGTTTAAAGGCATTGTAAAACTCTTCTTTTAAATGCAAATATAAAAAGGTTTTAATGGAATATGTTATGGGTGAATGGGAAAAAGTTAAATTGGTTAAATGCCGTGACTTGCCGGATGAATGCAAAAAATGTATAATGCAACCATAAACTGTCTAGCCTACTGGAGAAATCAGCGGACATGATAAAGACAAAAAAAGATTTGCAAGAATATTTGGAAGCTGACAAACTCGCCTTGGGACGGAAGGGTAGGACGCCCAAAATGAACGATGTCATTTGGAAGTATGAAATTTTGCTTCGCAAATGTGAATATTATGGCAATTCGAGTGGTCTCCTGAATAAAGTGTTTAATGCTTATTACAGGTACAAAAAATACAAATTGGGTCTTCTCTGTGGTTTTGATATTCGACCTAATACGGTTGGTAAAGGTTTATGTCTTGCGCATGTTGGACCAATTATAATAAACGGCAAGGCGAAAATTGGAGAATTTTGCAAGATTCATGTTGGTGTCAATATTGGTGCTGATGCTAGAAAAAGAGGGGAGTTTCCCATTATAGGAAACCACGTTTACATTGCCCCCGGAGCCAAAATTTTCGGTAAGGTCGTGATAGGTGACTATGTAGCAATTGGTGCCAATGCTGTGGTTAACAAAAGCTTCCCAATGTCCAATGTGACTATCGCTGGTGTCCCCGCTAAAATTATCAATGATAAAGGCGTGAAGGATATTATTGAGTAATTTCTACAGTTTCTTGTAATATTTTCTCATATAAAGCAACTACTTGTTTGGCTTTGTTTTCCCACGACAGCTGTGTAGCGCGTTTTTTGCTGCTTTCTGACATTTGAGCCAAAAGTTCTCTATGATGGTATAGATAATCTATTTTTTTTGCAAAATCGCTCACGGATTGTTCTTGATTGGTGAGCGGTATTTTTATGCCGATATCATCTGTTACGACTTGAGTCATTCCGCATGTGTTAAAGCATAGAACCGGAAGGCCATTACTGATTGCTTCTAATACAACCGTTGATGTGTCTTCGTTTATGCTTGTAAAGAGAAATATGTCTGCGTTCTGCATTTCTTTGACTATTTGGGCGTTAGGGCAGTTTCCCAGCCATTGTACTCTGCTATCAATCCCGAGACTGCGCGAAAGGTTTTTGAAATTTTCTACTTGTGTTTTGTTGCCTGTGCCAAAGATTTTCAAAGTCCAATTAATATCGGATACTTTTGCTAATGCAGCTAATGCGATGTCCAGTTTTTTTCTGAAATCGAACTTTCCCACCCACAGTATGGTTAAGTTGTCTTTTTTAAATCGTTCACTATCAGAACTCAAATTATCTTGGACAAAAGCCCCCGTTTCGGGAATGATGACGGATTCCTTATTCTTGTATTTTTTTATAGCGCGGTAGGAGTCGGGAATAGATGAAATTAGTAATGATGCTTGGTTTATGGCTGCGTCAACCCTTGAATCGTGCTTTAGTTGCCATTTGTTAAGAAAGTTTTTTAAACGCAAAAAAGCTTTCATCTTAATGGAACTTCCTTCTGTGTAAGCCATCGGAAATTGTTTCAGTCCGCCAATAGGTCCCCACACAAAAGGGATTTCGGTTTCTTGACTGACTTTCCACAAATATCCAGGCTCGCGAAAACCAATCATGTTGAGCTGGTGGAGAATATCTATTTTCTTTTTTTTGCATATTTCTCTAGCAATGCAGGCGGTGGTTTTTTGCCACTTTTTATAGTATCTATAAAATCTCCAGTCACCTTGATTCCAGCACATCTGTCGCACTTTTTCTGAGACAGGATTGTAATAAAAGTGCATATTGCTTTTTTGCGACAATGTTGGCATAATTGCTTCAATCTTGTCGCGGAATTCGCCTTCTGTGACAATGAAAAGTTCGCAATATTTTGCGAGATTCATGCACCAGTTCCACGCCATTCCTGGTTCGCTCCCCATGCCTGGAGAGCATGCATATGCATTTACAAGTACTTTTATCATTTTTTCCCGTCTTATATGCTGCTGCGGATAAAGTTCTTTGTCTTTCCGGTTTTGTTCAAAATCCAACATCCAATAAAAAGAATCCTCGGACAGTGTAGTTTGAGCAGCCAGACCGGAATGGAAAACTTAAGCGGAGCACCTTTTAGGCTCACTTTCCGTATGGATTCCTGAACTTCGGGATGAGAGACGTATTTATGGTACAGTTTATAGTTTCCCATTTTTTTTGAGAATAGCAAAGCCATTTTTAAGCATGATAGTATATGAGAACCCATATAGTAGTCGTGCAGGTCGAATTCTTTTATCATGCCACGCAGTTGCTGTGTGATTTGGATCTGTTTGTATTTATAGTTGAAGATGCGTTCAACATTTCTTTCGCTATTAATTATGCTGCCCTCTCTCTGAAAATAATTATAAAACATATCTGGGATGCTCACCAACTTTTGGGCTTTGTAAGTAGCTTCGACCATGAAAAAACCGTCGTCATACAAAGGGACATCAGAAAATTGCAAGTTGTTTTCTGTTACAAAAGTACGCCTAAACATGTAACGCCACATGCTTTCTGTTCTTCTCAAGCCCCAAATATTTTTTCCTGCATAATAACCATCAAGAGCTTTCTGGCTAAACCCTACAAGTTGGCTTGTGTATTCCTTCCATATTTCAGGACCATTGTAGATGCCGAATTGATTAGGCTGTTCGAAGATATGATCATTGAAAATCCATTTTGTTCCAAAATGGACCATATCGCAATCGTATTGTTTATAGGTTTCGTAACACTTGCTGAAACATTCCGCTTCAATCCAGTCGTCAGGATCCATAATGTATAGTAACTCGCCGTGAGCATATTTCATTCCCGTATTTCTGGCGCAGACTACACCCTGATTCTTAGTATGGATAACATGGAATCGTTTGTCTTTTTCTGCATATTCATCGCAGATTTTGCCAGTGTCATCAGTCGCGCCATCATCCACAAGAATTGCTTCCCAATCTTGTAGAGTTTGCGCGATGATGGAATCCAATCCACGACGAATATATTTACCCACATTGTAACAGGGAAGGACTACAGAGATTTTCGCTATTTCCATATAAATTTATATCCTAAAAATAGTTTGATTGAAATTTTATTTGATTTGAGAAACTTTGGTGTTTAAATCCTGTTTACATTTTAAAATTATTTTCATCTTTATTTTTGCTGATGCTTTTCAAAAAAACACCCAATTTCTTGATGAAATTTTTGATAATTGAAAACTTTGAAACAAAGACAATGGTTTTGAGAAAAAAACATTCTTTGAAGCAATGGTTATCTTTCAGAACCTTCAAAAACTGAATTGCGACCTGCTTATATATTGGAGTCGTTGGTCCATTAATGTACAAAAGACAAAATCCTTTAAGAAAATACTTTACTTCTTGAGAGCCTTCGGTGGGAGAGAGGTTCTTGGCTATTTCTGCATAACGGAGTCCGATACCAGCTCTGATGTCTTGATTTGGCGCTGTTGTAGCGGAGCATGGCCGCTTGTAATATGTATATGTAATATCAGAAATAATGTAAAGATGGCTAAGATATTTAAAATAAAAAAAGTGCCAAATGTAATCTTCTCCTAAGCTGATACCTTCCTTGAAATACAGCTGATTTTTTAGTACAAAGTCTCTTTTTGTTAACTTATTTGTTGCGAATATATTTCGAGCTTGCTTGGAAAAATAAAAGTCTCTTACAGCCTTGTGGGAAATCAATTCCTTTTGTTGTTTTGACATGGGACAATCAGGTTTACCATTATTGCAGTCTTTATAGCAAACAGCATAGCAACCTTCCACCATCTCTATAGAGGCATCGCTCAAAACTGGTCGTGAAAGTTTTTCAATACAGTCGAGCGTGATTTCGTCATCACTGTCAAAAAAATAAAGATAGTCACCCGTAGCGGCGTCTATTCCTGTATTGCGGGCTGCAGAGACGCCCCTGTTATGTTCGTGGTTTAAAATCCTGAATTGAATGGGACCGTTATAATCTGCGATAAGGCGCTCAGCAATGGTAATGCTGTCATCTGGAGATGCATCGTTTACCAAGATGCATTCGATGTCTTGGTATGTTTGTTTCATGACGGATTTGATGCAACGTTCAATATAGGGTTCAACGTTATACACGGGAATGATTATAGATACTTTCATGATATAAAATTAAAAAAGGTTTATTTTTTGCTCTGTTTTTTTAGGAAAATACCTAATTTTTTTATAGTCTTTCTTGCTGGTGCGAAATTCGATAAAATAATGATGAATTTGAGAGAAAGCCATTCCTTAATGCGGTGGTTTTCTCTTAAAATCTTTGAAAAACGTTTTGCTGCCAGTTTATATTCTAAAGAGGCTGGGAAGCTAATGTAAAATTGACAGAATCCTTTTAAAAGGTATTTTACTTCCTGAGGGCTTTCTTCAGGGATGAGGTTCCTAGAAATATCTTCATAAATAAGGCCATAGAAATAATGTATGCGCTCTTGTCGCGTTCCCGTTATTGTAGAATTGGGTCGAATATAATATTTGTATGTAATATCAGGAATAATATAAAGATGGCTAAGAAATTTGTTATACTGAAAATGCCAAAGAAAATCTTCCCATAAGACGCCTTCCTTGAAATATAACTTATTTTTTAATATAAACTCTCTTTTTACTAATTTATTCCATGTTGATTTATTTTCATATTGCCTAGAAAAAAAGAACTTTCTCACCGCTTCTCTAGAAGTAAATTCTAATAGTGGTCTCGTGTCAGAATGTTCTGATATGACATTGTTATCTTTTCTAATGGTTACACAACAAGCATCCACCATTTCTATTGTAGGGTCTTTCAAAATGGGTCGTGACAGTTTTTCAATACAATCAGGCGTGATTTCGTCATCGCTGTCAAAAAAATAAAGATAGTCTCCAGTAGCGGCATCAATTCCTGTATTTCGGGCTGCAGATAGCCCCCTGTTTTGTTCGTGGCTTAAAATTTTGAATTGGATTGGCCCGTTATAATTAGCGATAAGGCGCTCGGCAATGTCTATGCTATCATCCGGAGAGGCATCGTTTACCAAGATGCATTCGATTTCGCCGTTGTACGTTTGGCTCATTACTGACTTGATGCAGCGTTCGATGTAGAGAGCTACGTTATATACAGGGATTATTATGGATACTTTCATAATTTATGGTTTCTCTTTATATAAAACTATTTGTAAACTTTTTAAGGTTTAAAAGACTATGATAATATTGATTGGTATATGCGGTCCAGTTGATGACCGATTGTTTTGATGTTTAACGTCGTCTCAATTAGCATATCAGTTTGTGAAACGATATGTTTTCTCAAATTTTCATTTTCCATCATTTTATCCAAAGCTTCAGCCATTTTTACACTATCACCAACAGGAAAAAGAAGCCCTTGTTCGCCATCTTTAACTAAATCAGGGATTCCTCCTACAGGGGTCATAACGCAAGGCAATCCATATGCCCAAGCATCCAATACAGCCATAGGGAATCCTTCTCTAACAGATGCTAAACAATATATTGAAGTCTCGTTAAAAACCTGTTCCTTCTCCTTTCCGCTAATCCATCCAAGCCATTCCACTTGCTTTTCGATTCCGTATTCTTTGGCTAGACGCTTGCCGTCTTCCAATTCGTCAAAGCCCTCCAGCAAATAAGGGTTCCCCGCAAATACGATTTTCCAGTCGGGATGTTTCTTGGCGACAAGGGAAAAACCTTTGAGGGCTGTATCGTATCCTTTGCGACGGCAGATAGTTCCTGCTAGCAATATTTGATTCTTTTTGATAATGGAGTTGTCGCGATGTACGGGCATGCACGGATTGTAAAGTACATGTGTAATATTTTCCGCTTCTGGCATGATTTGCAATAGATTGCGCTTCCATTGAGGTGAAAGGACGATGATGTTGTCTGCTAAATGTAACAGCTTGAGAAGTCGCTGGTTGACATTTGAATCAAGTAAACTTTGTTCATTGGCTAAATGGATGTGTACGAGTATTTTTTTTCTAAATAATTTAGCACAACAAGCGAATATCCATTTTCTTGTTGCCGAAGAAGCGTCTGCTGTGTGGATGTGTACTAAATCATAAAATGGAATTAGAAGTGCGAATTGTACAAAGGCTTTAATTAAATAAGCCAGTTTTCTCCACGCGGCGCCATCTCTGTGAGTCTCAATCCATCGGCAATGGTATTTTTTCCATTGTTCACCCGTTTCATGGGCCTTAACAACGTTGGTTATTCCACCACGCGTTTCCCGAGAAGTTGCGACGATTAAAACCTTTTTGCTTTTCATAAAACAGTTTGATTGAATTTTATTCGTTATTTTTATAATCTAAGAAGGTGCTTTGTAGATAATTCTGAATTGAATGGATTTCCTTTTCTGCTGTCTTCTAATTCCTGTCTTGTATATCTGATTGATTCCGGGTATAGTTTTTTTTCGTGTTCCAAGGCTTCGTCGATGGTGAATCTGTATTTCAGTACTTTTGCAGGCACTCCACCAACGATGGAATAAGGTGGACATGATTTGTTCAAAACAGCTCCTGCTGCAATAACTGAACCTCGTCCTACAGTGACACCGCTCAGTATGGTTACATTGATGCCAATCCAAGAGTCGCCTTCGATGATGACATCTTTATCATCTTTTGCATCTTTAGGGTAATTCCCGTCAAAGATAAAATATCCAATATGATGGATGGAATGGTTTCCTGTGATGATTTTCAGGTAGGGAGCAATACCCACTTTGCTGCCAATATAAACGTTTGCTTTTGTTGAATATATTACGGCATAACGGGCTATACGAACGAATCGCGAAATATGGAAGTTAGAAACACCCTTGAAAACTGAGGTTAAAGGTTTTATCATCACTTTGCGGCCACATTCCGCCATTTGTTTTTTGTAGCAAATAGCGAAACATTCTTCAATTGCACGAATTAATCCGTTGTATAAAGTTGTTATGAGTTTACTGATGAATTGTAGCATGTCTCTATTTGAATAGTTTTATAAAGGTTTTGGGTTCACTTGGTTTGTAAATCATTTTTGTATTTGTTAGTAGCAGAGCCTCTTGCATTTTTTGGGCAAGTTGTTCTATATTTTCTACTTCTGTTGTATATCCATTGATGCCATCTTTGATTATCCTTGTTATTATTGGGGTACATCTTGTGGCAACAACAGGCCGTTGTAAATACATCGCCTCAATGAGGGAGTTGGGCAAGCCTTCTATACGTGACGGGAGTACATAGCAATCGCAATGCTTCATATAGTTATAAGGATTATCTAGAAACCCCATGAAGTGAACGTAATCTAGTAGGTTGTTCTCCTTTACATAGTTGTACACCGAATCGTGAAACGTTGTATTGGGTGGCGTTGCTCCGATGAAATACAGATGGGTTTTGGGATTGGCTTCGTGGACTAGCTTAAATGCTTTGGTTAAAATATCATGCCCTTTTGCTTTGAGAAAATTGCCTACCCAAAGATAGTTGATACTGTCGTCTTGAGGGTAAGGTGATGGAACTTTTGCTAATCGGTCAATGTTTTCTGTATTCAAAGGATTGTGGCAAACAAAGACTTTTTCTGAATTCAGGTTCAAACCTTGAATTAGGTCTTTGGCCATTTCTTCTTGTTGCGCGATGATGCGGTATGCAAAGGGATATACATGCTTCATTTCCCACAGTGTGCGTTTGCCGGCCATATTAAGATAATTGTCATTGCGAACTATACATTTTACTCCCATCAATTTAGATGCTATAAGGACTCGAATGTTGAGATACATGACAGAGCTAAAGGTGAATTGGGGCTTTTCTCTTATTATTATTGCCATCATGCGGGTTATGGGAGCGCAATATTTATTGCGAATTTTCAAAAATATGACTTCGTATCCTTCAGGGAGAATCTTTAAAACATTAGTTTTTCTGCCGACAATAACAAATTTGACCTCGTATTTGTCCCGAGGTAACATGCTCCCTATAGTGAGTGTCATGCGCTCTGCGCCACCGACTCCGCCGGGAAGGAAAAAGAGGACTTTTTTCTTATGCATTAGTAAATCTTTTTATTAGGAAGTTGTATCCATTCACCAAATTTTAGATTCCATTCACTGGGCTTAAATGTTTCATAACCAGAACCATGATAAAATGTCAATTCCCCAAAATATATTGTTCCTTCAATATTATATAAATCAACACGAACGTGCGGACATCCTTTTGATAGAATTTGTGCGATTTCTACCATTTTTTCAAAATTTTGCGGTTTTTCAATAACAATTCCTTCTTTTGAAGGATATGCTATTGAAAAAGGCATTAAGTTCCAATTTATATCATAAATGTTTCTATGGTGTTCTATAAATCTATCGTAATCAACCTCCAAACATTTGACGCAACCATCAAAACAGAAAAACTTATAATCCTTTAATTCTCCATTTTTGTCTTCCATATATTTTTCTGCAATTATGCGGGGCTTTACGTTTTTGTACGACCATTCACGATTTATTTTATAATAATTTTGTTTCAAGCCTTTGCGTAGTTCTGCTTTCACTTTTTCTATATCCATTTTGCTTTTGTCTTTGCAGATATACATTCCTGTTCCGCTATTATGGTTACATTTCAACACAAAACGATTTGGTAACACATCAAAATTAATTTCATCGGGATTATCCCAAACACCTAGTGTTGGGATAATATACTTTTCACCGATTATAGACGCTATATATGACTTGACTTTGACTTTATCCACCATCATTGTAAATTCAGGTTTTCGGTTATATAGTTTTAGCCATTGAATTTTTTCGCTGAATGTCTGTGGATTCTTAAGGTTTAACCAATAACCCATTGAAAGTCTGAATCTAATTTTTAAAAACATCTTGTCCGGTAACCATGTAAAATACCTTTCGAGTAACCGAATTGCAAGACTGTTTGGATTGTGCAAATAATAAGATATTGAATGCATATATTTAGGATAATTTTGTTTAAAAGGTTATGTTCCTAATTGATTCATAAATTCTACTAAAGGTTGAGCCCAATTGTGGTAGTCAAAACATTTGTGGCATGTTTCTTGACCGTTTTTACCAATCTGTTTGCTTTCCTCCAAATGTGAGAATGTGTACTCGATTGCATTGGTCAATGCCTCGGTATTTTCTGGTTCTACTATATAGGCATCTTTCTTATCTGTAAGCCAGTTTGTTGCTTCACCCACGTCAGTAATAATAACAGGTTTTGCTGCTGCTAAATATTCTCCGAGCTTTGTTGAAAAACAATATAAATTTTGTTGGGTACAATACTTGTTGATGATAACTGTTGATGCCTTTTTTAGAAGTGTTTTGAGTGTGTCGTCGTTCACATAGCCTGTAAAAACGACCTTGTCTGCTAAATCATAATGTTCTATTAAACGTTTTATTTGCTCCCTCTCGTAATTTGGAGCTTTGGAGATGTTGCCTGTCGAAATGAACTTTACAGGATAGTTGATTTTTTTTATGAACTTGCCAAAAGATTCAATCATGCCTAAAATGCCGTCTTTCTGTTCGTAAAGCGTTCCGGAATGGAAAATATAAGGAATTCCCGCATCAGCAGAACAGTCGTTGAGATAAAATGAATTGAAATCCACCATTATAGGAACTTTGATATGTTTGCATGAAGGTAGTGTATTTTTTTTGGCTAGGTTAAGTAACGTTTCTGAGATGCTGATGATTCCGTCCATTTGGGGAAATTGTTTTTCTATTGTGATGTGGCGTAGATGTATTGTAGCTTCTGTTTCTGCTCGAGTTCCATAAGGCAATTCACAAAGATCGCGTACGCAAAATGCACCTTTTTTTTGGGCTATAGATATAAAGCGAAGAGTAAGCTTAACATAATCTCCCATGAAGAAGAACAGTACATCACCTTGGGCGAGATGTTTTTTTAAATATTTTTCTGTATGACGAATGTCTAGGAAATCTTGTATTTGTCGTATAAGAACATTCCTCCCCCGTAAGGGTGTCCCTCCTATAAAATGAAACGGAACATCATTGAATGTTCCATCGCCAATTGTATTATCTGTTTTTTTTCCATAGACTTCTGTACGGCGAAAGACTACAATCTCACAGTCTAAACCACCTTCTTTTATAGCACGTGCGTAACACTTTATTCTATTTGTTGCAGCCATACCATTGGGAAATGGCTCACCTGTTAATATGATTACTTTCATAAGTGATGTTCTTTATTTTGGAGGAAGTGTGTTTTCGTTCCATTAACTATAAAAAATTAGAAAGATAGACCCCGATTTTTTTTAAGCCTATTTACTATATCCAATTGCTTATTTGTTAACAGCTCGGAACAACCGTATATTTTTTTGTCTTTATAATATGTTTCGAATAAGGAGACTAAATTTTCATGAGAAAAACGCTCATTGGGAGGGTATAGCGCTTTTTCATGTTTTTCAATGTCGTCAAGAGAAAATTTTACGCCAATGATTTTTGCTGGTATTCCAGCGACTAAAGCGTAGGGAGGAACGGGTTTGTTGACGAGAGCATTTGCTCCTACGATGCATCCTCGTCCCAGTGTTACGCCTGCCAGTATGGTCGCTCGCGTTCCTATCCAAACATCTTCTTCGATAATGACATCGCCCGTTTTGTCATTAATATGGCTTTCACCCAAAATGACTTGTGGAATGGATACTGTTGCTCTGTGGTTGTTTGTTACGATTGTTACATCAGGTGCGATTTCAGTGTACTTTTTTATGTAAACAGACTCTTTTTTGGCGTTGATAATCGTAAATCCATAACGAATTTTAACAAAATCCTCGATAAAAAGGTTGCTTATTACCCCTATATGGCAAGGAAATGCTATCGTACTGTGATGTGGTTTAGATCCAAAATTATTTTGGTTGGGATATTCATGGTGGAGATTGCGCAATAGATGTCGCCAGTTTCTGATGAGAAACCAAATGTCCGATAATAACAAGTTTATTTTTTTTATCATAAAATTTCTATTTAGGGAACGAATTTGTTTTTATTTGAAACAGAATAGACCGTAAAACCAAAATGCTGTAAATATAGGAACTCCAAAAATATTATATGAAATGGATGATAGCAATATTATTATAGCTAAAGCAAATTTATGTCGATTTAAATACGTGTTGCCGGCTTTGAAAGAAGAATAAAATAAGAGAAAATAGAGGTATAGCCCTACAAATATACCGTATTGACTGAATATTTTTACGAGTCCTCCTGTTAAGGCCATGTTTTTTGAAATTGTTCCTCTAAACCAACTATAATCCCAGTTTCTGCCATATCCGAGTATTGGCTCATGTAGAAAGTTTATCCATTCTAAGTTTGCCGATTCAAAGCGGTCTAGTGATACTTTGTAATCGTTTCCGTATTTTTTTTCGTAGTAATTTATCTGAGTCATTCTTTCTTTTGCCTGTTCTTCAAAGTTTATTCTGTTTTGAATTTTTTCGCCCATGAAGTCTTGCGAATAGAGGAATATGGTTAATGGCAATGCTGCGAAGAAAAAGATGAGGGTGTTCTTTAGGTTAATTTTTTCAAACAAAAAAATAGAATAGAGTAGAATTGTTATGCAATAACCTGTTGTAGAGAATGTTGTGATTAGTGTTAAAAGTAATAAAATGATATTTCTATTATTTCGAAAGGATATTCCTTTGCGGGCTAGATTGAAGAGAATAGCCAGTGTTAGCATGATTGCAAATCGACCTGGTTCCCATGAACAACCCGCATTACGAAAAATAATGCCGTATTTTTGACCTTTAATTGAATCGAACCAGTTGAAAAGGTAGAGTATATTGTTTCCGTGATTTGTTTCTGGGAAAAGATGTGTTATCGTTTCTGCTCCGGGAAGGAGATTTGATATACCCCACATAATTAAGCTAATTGTCGAAAAAACAACCATAATGTGCTCGTAGAGGGGGAATAAGTCTTTACCATAGACTCTAATGTGAATGAACGCTATGAAAATGGCATAAAACAGGAAAAAGTAAAATGATAGATTGGTTGAACTGAAATCGTGGAATTTGTAACAGATGGCAATTGACCAGCATAGCATAATGAAGACGAGCGCCCATAGTTTCCCGTGAAAAATATTAATAGGGTTCCGATAAAGCAAAATGGCCGTTAAAAATATCGGAATGAGCAATGGTATAGGATTGCCAGATAGGTTGCCGACCATTCGGCTTGTTTCTGGCACCATTTGAGCCATATAAATCACCATTACGAATAAATAGAAGTATTCGTATTTGCGATAGAAAAAGTTTTCGTGAATTTTAATCATAAAGAGGATGGTTGAAATTTATTATTCATTCCAGATTCCTGTCGCAGTGTTGCTCAGTATTTTACGGATTTGGGTGGTGAAGAAACAAGCATATATGATATTTATTATTGACATCGAAACCATGACTCCGATAATTCCGATATATTTTCCAAGAAATAATGATAATGGTATATGGAGAACTAATCCTATTATTACGACATAGGACTGAAGTTTAACTTTCCCAGTGCCATTTATAAGGATGACTTGTAAAGAGTCCCAGCAATGGATAAGTGTATAGACTGCTATTGAAAGCGTAAGAACGAAAGGCACGGAGACTTTATCTCCTATCCATAGCTTGATTAAAAATGGCGAGAAAATGACTATTGCGCTAAGCATTAGGCATAGAAACAAAAATATTTTTTTCATCTTGTTGTAAGTGTTGTTCATCCAGGCGTAGTCTTTTCTTGTATATGCGTCTGTAAATGCAGGCCATAAGGGATTTAGGATAATTGTATAAACCATTACAACTACGTTCAGTAGTTTATAGGCGATGTTATATTGTGTGACGGATTCGGGACCGGCAATATGTGAGATGAGCATGTTGGTAGATTGGAAAAGCACTATCATTTGTATCTGGATAATGAAGAACTTGAAACCAAGCCCCCAAAGGTCTTTTATGTAGGCCTTATTGATAGCCTTTATCGAGGGGGCGACTTCCTTCATGCTTGTCTTAAAAAAGATAATCGAAGCGGTAAAGACGATGACTATGGGCATTATGGAGTAAGCGAAGACCAGATTCAGTAATGAAGGTTCGACAAAATGGGTCATTAGGCTAATAATGCAGAGTGCGCTGATTTGACCTAAAACAGAAAATAAACTGGATAGCGCTGTTTTTTGGTAGGCGGATACTACAGTACCAAAAACACCTATAATCATCTGTAAAGCGATAAATATAAAAAGCGTGCGTATCGTTTTGATGAGAATTTCTTGGTAAGAGGGGGTAACGTTTAGGATTCCGCACCAGTCGATTAGGGGTGTTATACATATTAGCAAGGCTGAAAGTGGCACAAATATGGCGAACATGATAGCGTAGGTGGTAGAAACCAGACTTTTGCCTTTTGCATAGTCCTTCCGTGCCAAGCATTCGTTCAACCTGTTTTTAAGTCCGTGAGTGATTCCAACATCAAAATAAGCAATCCAATAGAGGATCGAAGAGATTGTGAGCCAGAGTCCATATATTTCTGCAGAAACGTACCCAATGGTCATGGGGACGAGCAAAAAGGATGTTGACATGCTGATCACTTTCATTGCCAACGAACCCCAAATATTTTTTTTGACAGTTGCGGTTCTTTGCGAACCTCCGAACAGCTTGTTTGTGATTTCTGCAAAATTCATTTTTTTGATATAATTACTTATGCTCTTCCGAACGCAAACTGTATTGTTTAAAGTTCGATGGCTCCCTGTATTTGCAAAGGACTATGTAAATCTAGTAAAATTCCCGTGGTAGTTCCAGCTCCATTGCTCGGGGTGGTCGGCAATCCACGTCTCGATTTCGTGCGCGATACTGTTGACGAGCGGGCTTTCGTTTGTGGAACGGGTATTTAGGGTGCTCGGGGT
>Ga0247611_10007281_pt1 | contig 13939 bp, 13 predicted proteins | sample 177DNAGHGhighgp2_FD_192422 | JGI IMG/M metagenome (GOLD analysis project Ga0247611, IMG submission 192422) | Sheep rumen microbial communities from Palmerston North, Manawatu-Wanganui, New Zealand - 1770 DNA GHGhigh gp2 | ecosystem: Host-associated > Mammals > Digestive system > Stomach > Rumen...
GCATGGCGGTGCTCGCCATCGGCTATGCCGACGGGCTGCCGCGCCTTTGCTCGAACAAGTGCAGCTTTTATACCGCGGGCGGCTATGCCCCGCAGCGCGGCAGCATCTGCATGGACATGTGCATGGCGGACGTCTCGGATCTGCCCGACGCCGTTGTGGACGGCGAGGTCGAGATCTTCGGCGAGCACTGCGACATCTGCGCGCTCTCCGGCGCGGCACAGACTATTCCCTACGAGCTGCTGTGCGCGGTCTCCAAGCGCGTGCCGCGGGTCTATTCCTCCAAATAAAACGATCGGGACGCTGCGTTTTTTATGCGCAGCGTCCCCGTTTTTCCGCTCTTTCGTTGAAAAGAACAGCGGGATATGCTACAATATTTTATTATTAACAACAGGATACGGGGGCTTGAACAGATGAAAATCACGTTTCTCGGCGCAACGCACGAGGTCACCGGCAGCTGCACCTATCTTGAGGTGGGCGGCCGGCGCGGTCTGGTGGATTTCGGCATGGAGCAGGGCAAGGACGTATTCGTCAACCAGGATCTGCCTGTCGAGCCGACGGCACTTGACTTTGTTCTGGTCACGCACGCCCACATCGACCACTCCGGAAGATTGCCGCTGCTGTGCAAAAACGGCTTTCGCGGCGGGATCTATCTGACCGAGGCGACGGCCAACCTCTGTGACATCATGCTGCGCGACAGCGCGAACATCCAGATGCAGGAGGCCGAATGGCAAAACCGCAAGGCCAAGCGTGCCGGCGAGGACGTCAATGAACCAATGTACGACCTTGACGACGTGCAGGCGGCCGTCAACTGCTTCCGTCCCTGTAAGGTCGGACAGCTTGTGCACATCGGCGACAACGTCGCGCTGCGCTTCGTCAACGCCGGCCATCTGCTCGGCTCGGCCTCGATTGAGGTCTGGCTGACGGAGGGCGGCGAGACGAAAAAGATCGTCTTCAGCGGCGATCTCGGCAACCGCAACATGCCGATCATCAGCCCGATGGACCACATCCATGAGGCCGATTATATCGTCGTGGAATCCACTTACGGCGACCGCCTTCACGACAACAACACCGATTCGGTCCACTTCCTTGCCGACGTGATCCAGCGCACGCTCGACCGCGGCGGCAACGTGGTCATCCCCTCGTTCGCCGTCGGGCGCACGCAGGAGATCCTCTATCTGATCCGCGAGCTGAAAAACGCCCATCTTGTCCGCGGCCACGGCGACTTTCCCGTGTATGTGGACAGCCCGCTCGCCGTCGAGGCGACCAGCGTCTTTCTCCAGTGCGACCGGGACTGCTTCGACAACGCCACCCAGCTGCTTCTCGACTCAGGCGTCAATCCGCTGATGAGTCCGGGGCTGAACGTCTCGGTCTCCACGGACGAGTCCAAGGCCATCAACGACGACCGCACGCCCAAGGTCATCATCTCCTCGTCCGGCATGTGCGAGGGCGGCCGCATCCGCCACCATCTCAAGCACAACCTCTGGCGCGAGGAGAGCACGGTGCTCTTTGTCGGCTATCAAGCCTACGGCACGCTCGGACGCATCCTGCAGGACGGCGGCAAGGACACGGTAAAGCTCTTCGGCGAGGACATCGCCGTCAAGGCCGAGATCCTGAGCATGCCCGGCAAGAGCGGCCATGCCGACCGCGACGGGCTGATCGACTGGCTCTCCGCCTTTACCTGCAAGCCCGCGATGGTTTTTGTCAACCACGGTGACGACGCCGTGACCGAATCGTTTGCCGGTCTGGTCGCCGAGCGCTTCGGCTGGAAGACATGCGCGCCGTACAGCGGCACGGTCTATGACCTGCTCTCCGACGCCTTTGCCGTCCGTCCCGAGGGGATCCCGATCGTCAAGAAGGCCGCCGAGACGCCGCAGGCCCAGCGCAAGCGCATGCTCTTTGAAAAGCTCGTCGCGGCGGGGCAGCGTCTCGTCACGGTCATCCGCGCCTGCGAGGGCATGTCCAACAAGGACGTCAGCAAATTCACCGACCAGATCACCCGACTCTGCGAGAAGTGGCAGAGATAAAGCATACGAAGAAGGATCAAAGAATGCGCTGGATAGAAGTTTGCATCAACACCCCCGGCGACGAGATCGACGCGCGCTGCGAGGAGCTTGCCGCGCTCGGCGCCGGCGGCTTTGTGATCGAAAACGAGGATGATTTCCGCGAATTTCTCGAGAACAACCACCAATACTGGGACTATGTGGACAAGGAGCTGGAGGACAGCTTCTCCGGCGTCAGTCGGATCAAGACCTACCTTGCCGACGATGAAGACGGCCGCGCGATCCTCGCCGCGATCCGGAATGCCTGCGGCGAGGTCGCCGTCTCGTTCGTCGAGGACAGTGACTGGGAAAACAACTGGCGGGAATACTATAAGCCGATCGAGATCGGCCAAAAGCTCGTCGTCGTGCCGGAGTGGGAGGAGATCCCCGCGGGGAGGCGCATCCCGCTGCGGCTCGACCCGGGGCTGATCTTCGGCACGGGCAGCCACCCGACCACGCGCATGTGTCTCGCCGCGCTCGAGCGCTATGCCGCGCCGGGCAAGCGCGTGCTCGACCTCGGCTGCGGCAGCGGCATTCTCGCCATTGGAGCGCTCAACCTCGGCTGCAACAGCGCCGTCGGCTGCGACATCGACCCCAAGGCGCCGGACGTGGCCTGTGCCAACGCCGCGCTCAACGGCATCGGATCAGAGCGCTTTCGCGTCTATGCGGGCGACATCCTCTCCGACGCGTCGCTGCGCCGGACGCTTGGCGGCGGATATGACATCGTGCTGGCCAACATCGTTTCCGATGTGATCATTCCCCTCTCTGCGATCGCGGGCGCGTTTCTCGCCGAGGGCGGCGTTTTTATCACCTCCGGCATCATCGATGGCCGGCAGGACGAAGTCGCCGCAGCCATCCGTACAAACGGCTTTGCGATCACCGCGCACCACTGCGAAGAGGAATGGCACTGCTTTGAATGTGTCCGTGCATGATCCGGTCGAGTCTGAAAAAGGAAAGGGAAAGCTTTTCCCGCTTTGAACAAACGCATGAAACGTAAACTGCTTGTTTTGACAGTCGTCCTCTTTGTGCTTCTGCTGCTCGTCTCACTGGCCCTTTTTCTGCAGGGCAGAGATTCTGACGACGCCCCGGTGCAGACCGGAGCGCCGGCCGAAGCCGGGACGACCTCAAAGCCGTCGCCTCCGCCCACACCGGAGCCGACGCCTATTCCCACGCCCGCCCCCCAATATGCCGCCCAGCTTCTGTCCCTCACGCTCGATGCGCCGCAGGCGGCCTCCTCCGCGGTTCTGGACGGGAATCTCTATACCGACTATACCTTCGAGGGCGGCACGACGCTCACGCTTTCGTCTGACAGCGAGATCTTTGCTCTATACGTCATTTTCGGCACCTATCCGGGCAACTGGACGCTTTGCTCCGGCGGCACAGAGCAGCCATGCGGTCAGGACGGTTTCCTGCACGAATGTGTGTTCCTTGATTGCCCCGCTACGAGTATCGAGCTCGTTTTGCCGGACGAGGACGTGATGATCCGCGACATCTATGCCTTTTCTGACGGCTATCTTCCGACCTATGTCCAGACCTGGCACAACATCCGTGAAGACGAGGGCGCGGACATCCTGCTCTTCTCCACCCACTATGACGATGAGTTGCTCTTCTTCGGCGGTCTGATCCCGTACTATTCCGCCGTGCGCGGCCTGCGTGTCCAGGTGGCGTATATGACCAGCAATTATCTCACCCGTTTTTCCAACTATCGCTTCCGTCCGCATGAGGCGCTCAACGGTCTGTGGACGGCCTGCACGCATTTCTATCCCGTCACGAACGAGGTCAGGGATATCGGATGCGAGACCTACTGGGACGCCGTGTCGATCTACGGCACGGAGCAGTTCGTCGAATTTCAGGTCGAGCAGATCCGGCGCTTCAAGCCGCTCGTCGTCGTCACCCAGGCGGAGAACGGCGAATACGGCCACGGCGCCCACATCCTCACAGCGTTCTCGGTCGAGCGTGCCGTCGAGGCCGCCGCCGACCCGGAGCAGTTCCCGGAATCGGCCGAGCGCTACGGCGTCTGGGACACGCCGAAGACCTATCTGCATCTGTACGGCGACAGGAGCGAGAGCACCATTCTGAACTATGAGCTCATAGCGCCGGAGCTGGGGCTTCTCTCTCCCTTCCAGGTGGCGCAGGCAGCCTATCGTCAGCACGTCACCCAGCAGCAGTGGGTAGCCTTTTATGTGTACAGCTACGATCACCCGCATGACAGCCACCGCTTCGGTCTGTACCGCAGCCTTGTCGGCCCCGACGAAGAAAAGAACGATCTGATGGAGCACGTCTCGCGTGAAGCGTTCCCGATCGGATAACAGCAAAAACAGCCTGCCGCGGCAGGCTGTTTTCTTTTATTTCTTTCTGCCGTAGCTCATCGCCGCAAGGGCAAGCAGCGCAGTCCCGGCCATCGGGTAGACGGCCATCAGCGGATTTTCCGTTCCGTAGATCGCGAGAGCGCCCTGCAGCAGACTGCCGACCGTGAGCACGCCGACCGCGAGCTCCCAGAGAGCGGCGCAAAGCTCGCCCGCCGCGCGTGCTCGCAGCGAGAGCATCAGGATGTTCACGCCGCTGCCGAGCACAAGCGGGATCAGAAACGCGCCGACCATGAACGGCGACACCACGCCGTGGCTGAGGCTTTCGTATCCGACGGCGAAAAGCGCCGTCAGCACACTGACCGCCGCCCACAGCGCAGCCGTGCGCAGCATCCTGTTTTTATCCGACATAGACAATGTCGCTCACACTCCTCTCTGAAACGCGTTTGCCGTTGGTCGTGGGGTTGTTCACGACCTCGCCGAGAAACACCATCGTGGACGATCCGCCGCCGTCGAGATTATACGCCTCCCGGCAGCCCATCGCCGCCATCAGTTCCGCGAGCTCGCTGAGACTCAGCCCCTCGCTTTCGCCAGTTCGCCCGTCGGAGACAAGGAAGAGATAGTGCCCTTCCCCCAGCATGCCGATCGCCGTGCGCGGGTTGGAGGCCTTCGCGTGGCCGACCTCTTCTCCTTCTTCGACGGCGATCTTGCCGTCCTTCACCAGTCCCGGGCCGAAGCAAAGCACCTGCCACGCGCCGTCGGAGAGCAGCTCCTCCGCGCTTGCCGCCGATGCGGAAACGATCTCAAAGCTGCCGTCGGCGCGGATCAGCAGCATCTCGCCGTCCGAGGCGCTGTCGCGGTAGAGTACGCCGTTGCGGATCACATATCCGCTCTGCCGCGCGCCGTAATAATCGCCGTTGACGGCGAGCAGCGCGCCGGCCTCCCGGGCGATTTCGGAGGTCTTGTCTGTCACATTCCGTCCGTAGGTGCTGTCGGCAAAGGCGGTTTTCAGATACTGCGCCGAGGAAAGCGTCACATCCGCGGCATAGACCTGGGTGTCGGCATAGCGAAAGGTATACAGCGCGATCGCAATCTCGCCGTCGTCATAGCTTCCGATCGTCTGTGCCCCCTCCGGCAGGACAAGCGCGGTCTCTTCCCCAGCCTCTTCCGTCGTGTCGGTGCCGACGCTCGCCGCGGTAGGGACGAGACAGGTGTTCTCTCTCGCCGGCTCTGCGGTCTGTATCGTAAAATTCGCTGCGGCATCGTCCGTGACGGTGACAGATCTGCGCTCGATCACAAAGCTGTCGAGCAGCACATAGACGGAAAAGGCCGCCGTCAGCAGCGCGCCGACGACCTTGAGTCGTTTTGCTCTTAACATCTTGCATTCCTCCTTGCTTCTTTTGCCGCAAGGATAACCGCGCAAGCTAAAAAAAGCCTAAAGCGCATTGACATTTTCGCGCGCAATCGGTAGAATAAGCGACGCTGAATTCTTCCGATCGGAGTAAGCTATGACTATCCGCAACTATATCGGCGACCGCATTTTCTACCGCAAGCTGTTTTCCGTTCTGGTCCCGATCCTGATTCAAAACCTTATCACGAACTTTGTCAGTCTGCTCGACAATATCATGGTCGGCCAGGTCGGCACCGAGCCGATGTCCGGCGTCGCGATCGTAAACCAGCTTCTGTTCGTGTTCAATCTCTGCATCTTCGGCGGTCTTGCCGGCGCGGGGATCTTCACAGCCCAGTTCTATGGCAAGGGCGACGACGAGGGCGTGCGCAACACCTTCCGCACCAAGCTGTACATCGCCTTCGGCGCGGTCGTGCTCTTTACGCTTGTCTTTCTCTGGAAGGGCGAGGCGCTGATCCTGCTGTTCCTGCATGAGGGCAAGGAGGATCTCGACCTCGCGGCCACGCTCGGCTACGGGAAAGGCTATCTGCGCGCGATCATGCTGCAGATGCCGCTCTTCGCGCTCTGCCAGGTCTATTCCGGCACGCTGCGCGAGACGGGCGAGACGCTGCTGCCGATGAAGGCGGGCATCGTCGCGGTCTTTGTCAATCTGGTGTTCAACTATCTTCTCATTTTCGGCAAGCTGGGTCTGCCGCAGATGGGCGTGGTCGGCGCCGCGGTCGCGACCGTGATCGCCCGCGTGGTCGAGTGCGTGATCGTTATCTTCTGGACGCACCGCCACACGATGCGCTGCGGCTTCATCGCGGGCGCGTACCGTTCGCTGCGCGTCCCCGCTCCGCTCTTCGGGCGGATCGCCCGTCTCGGCGCGCCGCTGCTCATCAACGAGGTGCTCTGGTCCGCCGGCATGACGACGCTGAACCAGTGCTATTCCGTCCGCGGGCTGGAGGTCATCTCCGCGCTGAACATCTCCTCGACGATCTCCAATCTTTTCTTCTGCGCCTTTTTCGCCACCGGCAACGCGATTTCGATCCTGGTCGGCCAGCTGCTCGGTGCGGGCGAGACGGAGCGCGCCGTGGACGAGGACCGCAAGCTGATTGCCTTCGCGGTTGCGCTCAGTGCGCTGATCGGCGGCGTCATGGCGCTGGTAGCCCCGCTGGTCCCACAGATCTACAACACGACCGACGCCGTCAAGGCGCTGGCCTGCGATCTGCTGCTGGTGAGCGCGGCGATGATGCCTATCAACGCCTTTACCAACTCCTGCTACTTTACGCTGCGCAGCGGCGGCAAGACGATCATCACCTTCATCTTCGACAGCGCGTTCCTTTGGGTCATCGCCGTTCCGGTTGCCTTTCTTCTCTCGCGTCTGACAGCCATGCCGATCCTGCCGATGTACATCACGGTCAGCCTGCTCGAGCTTATCAAGTGCATGGTTGGCTATTATCTGGTAAAGCGCCGCAAATGGGTCAATAATATCGTTTCATTTGAAGAAGCATAAAGCAAAAAGGAAGGACTTGAAAAAGTCCTTCCTTTTTTCAGCTTGTCAAAAAAGTCTGATAAGCCTTTTTTGACTGCGCTTCTCCCGCCGCACATTTTGACTGCAAATCAAAATGTGATTACCCGAAAAAAGCCTGTTGCTTCAGGCTTTTTCGGACGGCGGGTTATTGTACTCGAGGCGGGTCTTGACCCCCTCGAGCTCCCCCGCGGCTCTGTTTTCTGAGCTTTTTCGGAGGTTCTTTTACTGGCTCAGAAAAAAAGGAAGGACTTCAAAAAGTCCTTCCTTTTTTTCGATATTGTCCTCCGAGCGTATTTTTCGTCAGACGAGGCTTTTGGGGCGGGAGAATACGGTTTGGTATCTTCCGCCCCAAGTAACGAAGTCTGGCGGAAAACAATCCGGAGCCTGCCGAAAGAAGCTTATTTGGAAACTTCCATGCCGGCAAGGAGCGCCGCCTTGTTGCCCTCGAGGAAGCGGGCCTTGCGCTCGCCAAGCTCGATGCGGATGGCCTCGACCATCTTGTCGAGACTGACGGAGGCGTCGTCCGCGCCCATCATCGCGCCGAGAATGGCCACGTTCGCGCCCTTGGGGTTCTTGACCTCGTCGGCGATGCGTGCCGCGTCGCAGTAGACGACCTTGACGTCGTCGCGCTGTACCTTGCGGTCGATGATCGAGCTGTTGACCACGATCAGTCCGCCGGGCTTGACCGTGTGCTCGAACTTGTCAAGGCTCGGCAGGTTCATCGCGATCAGAACGTCCGCGTTGTCGACCATCGGGGAGCCGACCTCTTCGTCGCTGACGATGACCGAGCAGTTGGCCGTGCCGCCGCGCATTTCGGGGCCGTAGGAGGGCAGCCAGCTGACGTGCTTGCCGTCGAGCATGTTGGCCATGGCGACAAATTTACCGATCAGCAGCATACCCTGGCCGCCGAAGCCTGCAAAAACATACTGTTTTTTCATGGTTATTCAGCCCCCTTGTCTTTCTTCACGCCGAGCGGATAGTAGGGGATCATGTTGTCTTCCAGCCACTTCATGGCCTCCACAGGGTTGAGACCCCAGTTCGTGGGGCAGGTGGAGAGGACCTCGATCATGCAGAAGCCCTTGCCTTCCAGCTCGTACTGCATGGCCTTCTTGATCGCCTTTTTGGTCTTGAGGATGTTGGCGTTGTTGTTTACGGCGCAGCGCTCGATATAATAGGAGCCCGGGACCTCGGCGAGCATCTCGGAGACCTTGATCGGCGCGCCGCACCAGGCCTCGTCGCGGCCGTAGGGAGAGGTGGTCGTCTTCTGGCCGACGAGCGTGGTCGGGGCCATCTGGCCGCCGGTCATGCCGTAGATCGCGTTGTTGACGAAGATCGTGACGATCTTTTCGCCGCGGTGGGCGGCGTGGACGATCTCAGCGGTACCGATCGAGGCCAGGTCGCCGTCGCCCTGATAGGTAAAGACCAGCGTGCCGGGGCGGGCGCGCTTGGCGCCGGTGGCGACAGCCGGGGCGCGGCCGTGGGCGGCCTCGTACATGTCACAGTTGAAATAGTCATACGCAAAGACCGAGCAGCCGACAGGCGCAACGCCCATGACGTTGCCGGCCTCGAGCTTGCCTTCCTGGATCAGCTCGTCGATGCTCTCGGCGACCAGACGGTGGATGATGCCGTGGTTGCAGCCGGGGCAGTAGTGGAACTGCTTGTCGGTCAGGAGCTTTGTTTTCTCAAAGACAACAGACATCTTATTTGCCCTCCTTTATTTTGAGGATCTCAGCCTTGATCTCGTCGGTGGTCGGGAACTGGCTGCCCAGGTGGCCGAAGAATCGCACGTCCTTGCCGCCGTTGATGGCCAGCTTCACATCCTCGAGCATCTGGCCTTCGTTGACTTCGACGTCCAGCACGCCCTTGACCTGATCGCGGACGGTGGTCTCGCGCAGCGCGTCATACGGGAAGGGCCATACGGTGATGGGACGGAACAGGCCGACCTTGACGCCCTCGGCGCGCATTTCGTCGACGACGGTTTTGACAACGCGGGCGACCGTGCCGAACGCGGTGACGATGACCTCGGCGTCGTCGGTCTTGTAGCATTCCCACATCTGCTCGTTCTCGCGGGCGGCCTTGTAGGACTTCTGCAGCTCGGCGTTGTGGACGGTCAGGGACTCGGTGTCGATGTAGATGGAGTTGATGACGCCGCGCTTGGCGGGATCATCGCCGGGCTTCCAGCCGGTGCAGGCCCAGGGCTTCTTCTCCGGGTCGACCTTGAAGTCCACCATCTCGGGCATCTCGACAGGCTCCATCATCTGGGCGATGATGCCGTCGGCGAGGAAGAGGACCGGCATGCGGTACTTTTCGGCCTTGTCAAAGGCAAACATCATGATGTCGATGGCTTCCTGGACGGAGGAGGGAGCGTAGGTCAGCAGATGGTAGTCGCCGTTGCCGCCGCCCTTGGTGCCCTGGAAGTAGTCGCCCTGGGAGGCCTGGATGTTGCCGAGGCCGGGGCCGCCGCGCATGACGTTGAGGATCACGCAGGGCAGCTGAGCGCCGGCGCAGTAGGAAATGCCCTCCTGCTTCAGGCTGACTCCGGGGCTGGAGGAAGAGGTGATGACACGCGCGCCGGTACCGGCGGCGCCGTACACCATATTGATCGCCGCGACTTCGCTCTCGGCCTGGAGGAAGCATCCTCCGACCTCGGGCATGCGGGCGGACATGTACTCAGGGATCTCGGTCTGCGGGGTGATGGGGTAGCCGAAGAAGAAACGTGCGCCGGCGCGAATGGCAGCCTCGGCGATCGCTTCGGACCCCTTCATAAGAGTCAGTGCCATAGTCATATCCTCCTTAATCTCTCTCGATCCGGATAGCCACGTCCGGGCAGGTACGGGCGCACGACGCGCAGCCGATGCACGCTTCGGGAGCAACTACCTCAGCCGGGTGGTAGCCTTTTGCGTTGAGCCTGGTCTTTGAGAGCGCCAGAACGGCCTTCGGGCAGGCTCTGGCACAAAGGCCGCAGCCCTTGCAGATGAGCTCATCGATTGTAACTTTTACCATGATACTCCTCTTTTCTGTTAGTTTTTGCCATGATTTCAAGCTATCTTAAAACCGCGGATGCGGGGTTTGCGCAATAGAATTCCCCTTACTTTTCTCCCACGCCGAAGGGGTTGGCGTTGAGTCCGTGGACCCAGCTGTCCCAGTCGCGCTGCATATAGGTGTCGATCTCGAGCGGCGTGCCGATATATTTCGGGTCGTGCCCCTCGGTGAGGAAGATGTCCAGCATCGCCTTTTTGCCGGAGGTATACAGCACCGGGACGCCCGTCTTCTCCGAGACCTCTCGGATCATCTCATAGCCGTCGCGCAGCTCGGCCGGTGTCGTGCACTGGGCGAGGTTGGTGTTGTTGATCATACCGGTGATCTTCAGACGGGAGTGGATCTGCATCTCCTCCTGCAGGCGGATGATCTTTTCCACCGTTCCGGCCAGCGGGCGGCGGATGTTGACGACGTTGAGCACCTCAAGCTCGGACTCCTCAAGCTCCATAAAATCCTGGTGATAGCGCCCCAGCGCCGTCGAGCCCACCGCGTCGCCGCCGACGTCGAACACGACGCAGTCCCAGTCCATCGCGAAGGCTGAGGCGACCTCGGCGGGAAGGGAGAGTGTTTCGATGCCGGAGGAGGCGTAGTTCGGGCTGACCAGGCGGATCTCCTTCATGCGCGCCATCTTGCCGCGCTCGGTCAAGCGGAAATAGGTGTTGACCATATCGAGGTCCAGCAGTTCGGTCCTCAGCCCTTTGGCCGCGGCATTAAAGGCAAAATTGAGCGCAAGCTCGGTCTTGCCGCTTCCGTAATTGCCGATCAGCACATAATACTTTTTCATACTGCACCTCGAGACGAGCCGGTCATGCTCATACCTTTTCTATGTATCATTTTATCATTGCCCTGTTTATGCGTCAATGAACAAACTGCCGATAATCGCCTGCCGTTTGGCTGCAAAATGACGAATTATTTTTCGTTGTGTTTTTGATTATGTGCACTTTTAACTTGTTCACATTGATTTTGCATTTTTCTTTCAGACTCTGACGCCGGGCATGCCGAAGAGGGCGGCAGTTTGCCAAAACAGTTTGGAAAAGTTCGGGAAAATAAAAAAACAGGTGCGAAAACGCACCTGTTTTTTGCTTAAAATTTGCCGTGTGTACTAAAGTGGCTGTGCCCGGAGGATGAAAAATGCATTGTGCTTCCTCCCCCTCCGCCGCCACCTGTTCGGTGTTCCTCATGTGGGATCGGCGTCCGGTGGACGTTGGAGTAGAGGAAGCGGTCTTCACTTCGGCGCATCTGCAGACCGCCGCGCGCATAGTTCCCCGCGCCGTAGTTTTTCTCCACGCTCTTCATCTTGCGCTTCATCGCCCCGGCCGGGATTCCGCCGGAGAAGAAGCCGATGATCGCGGAGATCAGCGCCGCGCCGGGCGCGACGTCCTTCACGGTTTTCTTTTCGTGCTCTACAACAGTGTTGCTGCCGTAGTAGTCATAGGGGTGACCGTTTCTGGCCTGTTCAAGAAGTGTTCCGCAATCGGTAATGTAGCACCTGATAGCTCCTGCCCAATCGTCTACACCGCCGCGCGATCCCTTCAAATATTCTTTAAAATGCGGGCTGAGGTAGTTTTCTCTCCCATAATCGGTAAAGGCCACCGCTCCGTAACCTTCTCCGGTGAAATCGAAATCCCGTTCCTCCAAAGAAAGCAAAAGCAAGATGCCGTCCTTATTCTGACCATAGCCATAACCGTTATAGTCGTAAAAATCATCCGCGTATTCCACGACGCTTTTCCCGCCAAGACTTTTTACGATTACAGCAGCCACGTCACAGGCGTATTTCTCGCTCACCTCGTCCGCCATACGGTTGAGCTCCGAAAGCGTATTGCTGTCGATCACGCCGGCGAGGTCGACCACGCGGTCATACTGCCGCTCCTCCGGCACCTCGAGCCCCGGGCCGCCCAGCTTGGCATAGGTGAGGTTCATGAAGCTGTAAGCGCCGTCAAAATAGCTGTTTGCGCTGTTGTAGGCGCCGACAAGCTCGTTGATCTCCTCCTCGCCGAGCGAGCCGAGTCTGTCGCCGTAGACGGCACAGGAGACCATATTCGCCGCCGGATTGTGCACGAGGATGATCCCCTCGTCCGCGCCGCAGCGCTCCGTCCAGAACTGCTCGGCATAGCTGTGGAGATCCGGGCCGGTTTCGTCGGTGATGCAGACGCAGACCGCCGCGCCGGTGTCCTCACGGATCGTCTCACCGAGCTGCTGCAGAACGGCCATGTCTTCGGCGGAGATATGGCCGGTCTCGTCGACGATACAGCTCTCCCCCGCGGCCATGGCCGCGACTGAAATGGACAGCGCCAGCGCCAGGATCAGCAGAAGGGACAAAAGACGTTTTTTCATCATCTTCGCTCCCCTCCTCACATCAGCTGCAGCAGCATCTGCAGGGCGAAGGCCGCCGCCGCGACGATGCCGCCGTAGAGCAGGCGGTATTTCCAGTAAGCGCCGTTGTCCGTCGGCAGGTCGCCGACAAACTTGCCGGTCTGGCCGTTCATGGCAAACTGGTAGTTCTTCCCGTGCCAGCTCGTGTTGAGGATCCACACGGGCAGCAGCGCGTATTTCGCCCTGGCGTTGTGCAGACGGATATTGCTGCCGCAGCAGCTCACGCCCGCATAGCCGCCCGTGGTCTGGGAAAAGGCCTGGACCGTGCTGTTTTTCACGCGCTCGTTCGCCCTGCCCACGCTGTCGGCGGCGGAGACGTCATAGCGGTCGGCAAAATACCCGGTGAGATAGGCCTTTTTAAAGGGCACCGCCTTTGAGGTGTCGAAGGGCTCAAGCGATTCCATCACGTCGTCCGGCATCTTCTCCGAGCCGTCGACGGGCACGTTTTCAAAATGAATGAAGCCGTTGCGGTACAGGCGGTAATAGCGCGTTTCGGTATAGTTGAAGTTCCGGTCGCTCCAGCTGCGCAGGTGCGTGGCGTTAAAACGCATATCCGCATCCGCGTCCGCGTCGAACAGCCAGAACGGCACATAGACGCCCTTGATCTCGTCAAGGTGGTTTTCGGACGAGAAGGCGCGCGGCAGCAGCTTTTTTCCCTTGAAATGCTCGCGCAGCGCAGCCTTGGCGGCCTCCTTGTCGAGCTTGAAGGGAATGACCAGATCCGGCCGCAGCGTGCCGGCAAACTGGCCCGGCACGATCGTCGGGTTGCCGCAGTAGGGGCAGCTCGTCGCCGCGGTCGTGGCGTCGCAGAACAGCTCCGCCCCACACTGGGGACAGCTGTACGCGCGCAGCCCCTCGGCCTCCGCGCCCCAGTTCGACCCGGCGTTTGCCAGGTCCCAGTTAACGTCCATGCTGTCGCCGATCTCATCGTCGTCGGCGGCGCTTTGCTCCGCGGCAGCCTGGAAGGCGGCGGTCGCCTGTTCGTCCTTGGCCTCGTAGAGAGCCTCGATCTCGTTGACCGTAAAAACGCTTCCGCAGTATTCACACTCCATCTTTCCGGTACTGCTCTCGAAGTGGAGCGGCCCGGTACAGGCGGGGCATTTGTAATTGGTTACCTGCGATGGCATAACAGTCCTCCTGTGCAAAAAGGGTAACAGCCTCGTATGCTCCTCTCCGGGACGATCGTCGGCGGAGCGGAACGCTTATTGGGGAAAACAGCCCGGGCCCGTGCCGGATACGGCGCGGGCGCGGGCTGTGTGTG
>Ga0247611_10007282_pt1 | contig 13938 bp, 12 predicted proteins | sample 177DNAGHGhighgp2_FD_192422 | JGI IMG/M metagenome (GOLD analysis project Ga0247611, IMG submission 192422) | Sheep rumen microbial communities from Palmerston North, Manawatu-Wanganui, New Zealand - 1770 DNA GHGhigh gp2 | ecosystem: Host-associated > Mammals > Digestive system > Stomach > Rumen...
AATAAGTTTGTTTTTCCGGTTATTTGAAACCTCGAGTTTTAACGTGCTTAACCACGACATGCAAGTATACTTCAATTTAGCATGGCGAATCCATAAACACCCCCATGATAAATACTTTTGACTTTTAACGACTTTCGTAAGTTCTGCTGTCATATTAAATTATAATAACACACTATCTATTCTTTAGTGCAACTTCTATTTTTCTTTGTTCTTCTTTTTTCTTTAGATCTTCTCTCTTATCATATAATTTCTTGCCTTCAGCAACGCCTATTTCAAGCTTTGCTAAACCTTTATCAATATACAGCTTAAGGGGAATTATTGTTAGCCCTTTAAGTTGTATTTTTTGGCTTAGTTTAAGGATTTCTTTTTTATGAAGTAACAGCTTTCTATCACGAGTTTCTTTGTGATTAAAGATATTACCCATATCATATTTAGCAATATGCATTCCGATTATAAAAGCTTCATTATTTTTAATACTTATATAGGCATCATTAATATTAGCTTTAGAAGCTCTTATAGATTTAATTTCTGTACCAGTAAGTACTAAACCAGCTTCATAAGTATCATGTATAAAATACTCATGATAAGCTTTTTTATTTGAAGCTATAATCTTCATACTTATTCCTCCTTAATTTCAAAATCAATTTGTGATAAAGCTTTACTTGCTTTAACACATACTACATTTAATTTATCTCCTATTCTAAATGTATGACCATTATATGGATTAACTAGCTGCATAAATTCATCATTATAGATATATCTACCTTTGATAGAATGAATACTAATTAAACCTTCAATTGTGTTATCAAGCATTACATATATACCATAATTAGTTATACCACTAATTAAGCCTGTGTATTCTTCTCCTATATGACCTTCCATATATTCAGCAGATTTCATTTTATCTACATCTCTTTCACAGTCTACTGCTCTACGTTCAGTTTTACTTGTCCAATCAGCTATTTCATCAATTGAATTATAATATGCTTTATCATATTCATAATCAAACAAATATTTTCTAAGTAATCTATGGACAGTTAAATCCGGATAACGTCTAATTGGAGAGGTAAAATGAGTGTAGTCTTGGAAAGCTAAACCATAGTGACCAAGGGGCTCTTTAGAATATCTGGCTTTCATCATACATCTAAGTAAAACACTATTTGTAACTGCTTTTTTATCTTCTGGAACTGTCTTTAATAATTTTTGTAAATCAAACTGAGATATTTGATCAGCTTTCTTATGAGGATTAATGCTTAATCCCTTTAAAATCTTAATCATTTGTGCCATCTTAGTTGGATCTGGATTTTCATGGACACGATATAAGAATGGTAAATTCATATTCTTAATAGTTTTAGCAACTGTTTGATTAGCTATAAGCATAAATTCTTCTATTATGCTTTCAGCTACTCCACGTTCATGTGGTTTAACTTCTAAAACATTACCATCAGGATCACATATTATTTTTGGTTCAACAGTTTCAAATTCAATTGATCCATTTATCATTCTTCTATTCTTTAAGATTCTTGCTAGATCTCTTGAATTAAATACTAGTTCATGTAAATCAGGATAAATTGAATCTCCATTTAATATCTTATTAACATTTTTATAAGTCATTCTATAATTTGAATGAATTATAGTTGGTTCTATTTTACTATCTATAACAAACCCTTTTTTATCTATTACCATTTTACATGTGATAGTTAATCTATCAACATCACCATTTAGGGAACATATTCCATTAGATAAGTAATGTGGTAACATTGGAATAACTGTATCAGCTAAATAACAGCTTGTTCCTCTAAAGAAAGCTTCTTTATCTAGTGGTGAATCTTCTAATACATAATGACTTACATCCATTATATGAACATATAATGTATATTTATCATCTTTATATTCTAGACTGATTCCATCATCTAAGTCTTTTGCATCATCGCCATCAATAGTTATAGTAAGTAAATCTCTATAATCAATTCTACCTTCTATTTCACTATCTAAGACATGATCAGGTATATCTTTTATTTCTTCTATTACTTCTTTAGGAAATACATAAGGTATTTCATATGCTTCACAAAGTGATAATATATCAACATGTGGATCATCAACATGTCCTAATATTTTTTCTATTTTACAAGTAATATAATCAAAGTGAAAACTTGTAGGTACTGCAACTACTTTGTGTCCCTTAACTGCGCCATTTTCTTGGCCTTTATTAACTCTAATTTCATAGTCTATTTTTGTGTCATCTGGTATAATTTTTTTACCATCAAATACACCTACAATTTTCTTTATTTTTCTATCAATTATTTCAACAACACAGCCTTCATCTTTTTTACCGTATTTGTTAAATCTTGGAAGTATTACTATTTTTACAGTATCGCCAGTATGACTATCATTAACGTATTCTTCAGGAATAAATACATCACTATCTAATCCTTCAACACTAACAAAACCATAGCCAGCTTGTTTTACTTCTATTTCGCCGGTATAGCTTGTGAAGTTTTCGATTAATCCGTAATAATCTCCAGCATGAATTATTTTATTTGTATCAATTAATTCTTTAATTACTTTTTTAACTACAGCAACATCGCTTTTGTTTTTTACATTAAGCATAACACATATATCATGCATAGTTGCACGTAATTTAGTTTTTAAGTAGGTTAGGATCTTTTCTTTCATAATCAATCACCTCACTTTTATTATAACATAATAAGCTAGTATTTTTTATAAATAAAAAAATGATTTCACCAATCATTTTTTCATAGTTTATTATCTAGGAATTATTGTTGCTACAAAGGTTAACACAATGAATATTATAGCAACTACAGCAGTTACAATACTCATTACCTTTTCTATACCTCTTTGTTTTTGGTTTTTGAAAAGGTCTGTTTTCTCACCGCTGAAAGCATCTTGAATGTTATCCTTTGATTCTTGCATCATAATAAGAACTATTAATAATAAGGCTATTACTAAAACGATATAATCTATTGCTTTCATATAGAATACCTCCATTACTAGTGTAATTATTCATAATTACATACATAGTTATTTTACCATAAATTTGTATTTAGTCAATTATAAATTAAAAATAAAAAGGGAAATGCCTTAAGCATATCCCTTATTATTATTTGTATTTTAGCTAAAATCCATTTTAACGTCTTGACGTTTTTGTTCTTCTGCTTCGAAGAAGTCTCTCTTAGTGATACCCTTCTTGTTAGCAACAAAGCTTGATGGGAATACAACGATAGCTTCGTTTAATGCTCTAACGTTAGAGTTGTAAACACGTCTAGCTGCTTGAAGATTATCTTCAATATCCATAACTGCGCTATTTAATTGAGCGAAGTTCTTATCAGCTTTTAATTCTGGATATCTTTCCATAACGATATTGATGTTCTTCATAGCTTGGTTCATTTGAGCTTCGCATTCTTGCTTTTCAGCAATTGAAGATCCAGTAACTGGTCTACGCATTTCTACTACACCAATTAAAGTTTCTTTTTCATGTTTAGCATAGCCTTTAGTTATGTCTAACATCTTAGTTAGTGTGTCGAATCTCTTTGTTAATTGAACATCGATACCTGATACTGCTTCATCACACTTAACGTTCATTCTTAGTAATCTGTTTCCTGTCTTAATATACCATGCTACTAAAGCGACGATAATTACTACTACTAAAAGTACAACAACAATTGCAATAATTGCTCCCATTGGAAGTCCTTCATAAAACATAATTTTTCCTCCTAAAATCTTAAATATTTTATTGTATTAACAGATTTCTCTGTATTTACCTACATCTTATCAAATGCTTTATCGACTCCATCTAATTCTTCATCGATAGCATCAATTTCTTGAGCTGCATAATCTGGATTATCAGCTGCATCAATTTGATTTAATTTTGCTTCTATAATATTATCTGCATTTTCTAATTGTGATTCAATATTTTGAGTTCCTTTTTCAATGAAATCATCAATATCATTTTGATTTACATGAATTGCATTTTCCATAAATTGTTTATGAGTTTGTGGTTGGAACTTATAAGTATCAAATTTAAATTCAGAAATAATAGCTGCCATAATATTAATTTGTGTTTCATATGCTTTAATAGATTCCTCATTAATAGGCATCTTTAAATTTAATTCTAGATAATCTTTATTATCATCAATACCAAAGTTAACTATATTTCCATCTAGTGAAAACATAAATCTTCCTCTATGCATTTTTTCAAGCTCTAACATTTTTTCAACTACTACTGGAGTAAAGATGTAGAAGAATTGATGTTCATCTTGTGCATAAGCCATAAACTTATCAGAAAAATCAATTGATTCAACTTCTACTTTTTCTAATCCTCTAGTTATCATTTCTTTAATTCTTTTCTTTTCTTTAATACGAATTAAAGTTTCCATATCTCTATTTAAAAAGAATTGATACCATCTACCTCTAAAGAAAGTTACCCATTCTGTATGAGTATTACCTTTACTATCTGTGTATTGATGCATTTCTTCTAGATGTACATCACTTGTTCTAAAAGACACACCATGATAAGACCCCATGATTAAATCTTCCATATGATATCTATCAGGTCTTCTTGTAAGCAATCCTGAATTCATAATTTCAGCAACAGGAATTCCTCCACGTTCTTCATATTGTGCATCATCATACCACTTGCTTAATAATGCTTTAACTAGTGGTTCTTTATTATTTCTAGCATATCTTCTAGCAATATTATGTTTTGACGAGAAAATACCAAGTCCAATACCTAATGTAAGCACTCCTAAGATTATCATTATTTTAAAATTTTCATTTACTTTAAGTAATAGGATACCAGCAATTCCAACAACAAGTCCACATAACATTGTTATTAAGCCGGCTTTTCCTCTTTTCTTATATGAAGCTAAATACCTTTGACGTTCTGCTTCAAGTTCTTGATATGTCATTAAAACACCCCCATCATTATTATTCTATAATAATTTAGAGAATAATTCAACTAAATCTAGTCTTTCCCAAGTGAAATCACTATCGTCTCTACCAAAATGACCATATGCGGCAGTCTTTTTATAAATAGGACGTCTTAAGTCTAAAGTATCGATTATCCACTTTGGTGTAAGGGGTAAATTCTTTTTAATACATTCAATGATTGATTCTTCGCTAACTTTATTTGTGCCAAATGTGTTTAGATAAATACTTACTGGTTTATCTATACCAATAGCATAAGATAATTGTATTTCACATTTCTTAGCTAAACCAGCAGCTACAATGTTTTTAGCGATATATCTAGCAGCATAGCAAGCACTTCTATCTACTTTTGATGGATCTTTTCCACTAAATGCTCCACCGCCATGACGGCTTGCTCCACCATATGTATCAACGATAATCTTTCTACCAGTTAAACCACTGTCTCCTTTAGGGCCTCCTATAACAAAAGAACCTGTTGGATTAATAATGAATTTTGTGTTTTCATCTACTAATTCTTTAGGTAGTATTTCATCAAAAACAAACTTCTTTATATCTAGGGCAATTCTTGCTTGTGAAACTCCTTCAGCATGTTGCGTAGATAATAATACTGTATCAATTCTAATTGGTTTATCATCTTCATATTCAACTGTTACTTGAGTCTTTCCATCTGGTCTAAGATATGTTAGAATTTTGTTTTTTCTAACCTCGCTTAATCTATATGCAAGCTTATGTGCTAAAGTGATAGGTAGAGGCATATATTCTTCTGTCTCATCAGTTGCATAGCCAAACATTATACCTTGGTCTCCAGCACCACCTTTATCTACTCCCATAGCTATATTAGGCGATTGTTTATGAATACTTGTAATTACAGATACATTATCTGCGTCAAAACCATATTTTCCTCTATCATAGCCAATTTCTTTAACTGTACTTCTTACTATTTCATCAATATTAGGTGTGTAATTGCTTGTGATTTCACCACATACAAATACAATACCTGTTGTTGTTACTGTTTCGCAAGCTACTCTTGCGTTTTTATCGTGTGCTAAAATATCATCAAGTATAGCATCACTTATTTGATCACATATCTTATCAGGATGTCCTTCTGTTACGCTTTCAGATGTAAATAAATGTCTCATTATTTTAATGCCTCCTTTATACCCCTACATAGTTGATCAGCACAACTAGTATTTTTATACCCACAAGTATTACCATTTAATAAAGATAACACTTTTTCTACTTCCATACCTTCTACTAATTTTGATATAGCTTTTAAATTTCCATTGCATCCTCCAACAAAAGAAACGTTATAAAGCTTACCATCTATAATATCAAAATTTATTTTTCTAGCGCATACTCCGTTTGGAATATATTCCATAATACCACTCCTTTCAAAAATAAAAGACCTTCTAGCAAGGTCTTAGTATAAGTCTCATTGCTAGATAAAATATCCCTCGCTAAAAGCACCTTACTTAAAAGGTTGCTACCGCTTCACTGATTAGCTATTCTCCACGGTTCTTAATAAGATTATTTATTAAGTTCATTACTATCATATAACACAAAAATAAATAAGTCAAATGTTATTTTAAAAAATTGATTTTATTAATATAATAGTGTTATAATAAAATTAACTTAAGCATATATTTTTAAATTTAATAAAGGAGGTATTATATGGATATATGTATTAGAAACAAATGGGTTAGTATCAAAGGTTCTTCTGAGGTAAAAACAGTTGATGGAAAGGACTTATACAAGGTAATGGGCAAATTTTTTACTGTTACACAAAAGAAATTTGTTCAAGACTTAAACGGTAATACTTTATATACTGTCAGAAATAAGTTCTGGTCATTCTTTGTAAAAAAGGCTATAATTATTGGACCTGATGGAAAAGAATGTGCAAGAATGAGAAGAAAATATTTTTCTGTTCATGACCGCTATTTTATCGATAGTCCTTATGGAAAAATAGAAATATGTGGAAATATCTTATGCTTTAATTATCGTATTTTATTAGATGATAAAGAAATAGGGCATGTAGCTAGAAAAATAAGTTTAAGAGATTCTTTTGTTTTAACAATTGACGATAACATGGATATACCATTTTTCATTGCTTTAGTTATAGGAATTGATCTAATTACTGATAGAAGAAAAGATTCTGAGGTTGAAGTTAATGATACTCCAATTGCATAATAAAAACGTCCAAAGCTGGACGTTTTCTTTTTATATAGAATTGTTATACATTTCTTCAAATGAATCACTATTTTTCATGAATTTGTCAAATACTTCTTCATTAAAATAATCCATTAATTCATGGTTCATAAAATCAATAGTTAGTTTATGAGAATATGGACGTTTATAGCTTTTAGCTTCTCTCATAGTTATATAACAATCACATATCAATATTATTTGGTTTTCTGTATCCATAAGCATATTATTCATTTCATTTTTAAATGATTTTGTTGGAGCCCCTTCTATATGTGTTCTAATAATGTCTTCACATTTTTGTTCAAGCTGTAATCTTTTAGCAACTCTTGCTCCTACTTCGCTTCTACGTCTAACTTCATTATAGTCTTCTTCTGTCATATTTTCCTTTTTAACTACAACTAAGTTCTTTCTTTCTTCTATATGTATATCAACATATTTACTTAATTCATCTAAATCATTTTGTGTTAGTCTCATTGCTTTTCCTAAGCTATTAGACATCTTATTAACTAAATTAATATGATCTCTATCATTACCTGAAACAGTTCTCATACCTAAAATAACACTAAATAAGTCATTAACAACATCACTATAATCTGTTTGTACGCCTTGACGTTTAACAGCTTCATTCTTTCTTTCTGTATAAGCATATTGTGCAATACCTACGTTTGCGATTAATACTATTAAGAACAATATTAAGAATAGTGTTCTAAGAAGTATATCTATAAACGTATTTGAAACAAAGAAATTCTCCATAAATTTAATTGGTTCTGTAGCATTTGGATCATTATATACTTGATAAGTAATAACAAAATGAATAATTGTGACTATTATTATCATCCATTTAGCAATACTCTTAAGCATCTTCTTATCCTGATATAGTGATATAACTAATAATGCATAATAAATTAAAATATAACCAGCTTCACCGATATTTAGTTTAGCATCTAGTATACTTCCATCGGGTGACATTTGTGCTTTTAATTTATAATAAATTAATACACTGGATAAAACCATATAAAAGGCCGCTATATACATGGCAATCTGCTGCTTTATTATTTCATGGGTCGGTTCATTTATTATTTTAGCTAGTGTTCTATTTAAACCAAATGTAACTGGGACAAAGATAATAGTTAATACCCAGTTAGATGTACCACTACCAAATAAGGAAATTAAGAATAATATTACTGTATAAGTAATGTTAGAAAGAAATATGATATTTTTGATAACGATATTCTTTCTTTTAAGTACTTGATAATCATCAGTAATATCAATTCCTTTTTCAAATGAAAGCATATTATTAAATTTTGAAAAAATTTTAACAAATAGCTTTTTCATTGTTAATCCTCCAAAATTATTTAATGATTTCTCCTAATTTAAAATAGTTAGGCATTCCATTATAGAAATCCTTTATAGACATTTTATTCTTACCTTCTAATTGTATGATTAAAGGGTAGATTACGCCATTTTTTACTTTTATTCCAAGACGTTTATTAGTATCTACAATCTCTCCTATTTCTCCATCAATTTCTTTTTCTTCATAGCTAGATTTATAGATTTTAACCTTTTTATCATTATAGATTGCATAACCTCCTGGGTTATCAGCTAATCCTCTAATTTGATTATACACCATAATACAAGTATTATGCCAATTTATTTTCTCATCTTCTTTAGAAATATTATAAGCAAATGTTACTTCATTTTCATTTTGCTTAATTGGTTTTATATTATTACTAAAAATATCTGGTAATGTTTTAAGTAATAAATCCTTACCTAAAATACTAAGTCTTTTTGTAAGTTCTGTTGTATTATCCTCACCAATTAGAATCTTATCTTGACTAATGATATCTCCATCATCCATCTTTTCTGCCATATACATAATAGTAACTCCTGCATATTCATCGCCATTTATAATAGCATGATGAATTGGAGCTCCACCTCTATATTTAGGAAGCAATGATGCATGAACATTTACGCATTTATATTTAGGATAATCAAGTAATACTTTTGGTATTATTTGTCCATATGCAGCTGTAATGATAATATCAGGATTAGCATCTAATACTTCTTGATAATCTTCTCTTATTTTTGCAGGTTGAAATACTTTAATATTATTTTTTAAAGCTACTTCTTTTACTGGAGAAGGTGTAAGTATTTTCTTTCTACCTACTTCTTTATCTGGTTGTGTAACAACAAGAGTAACTTCATAATTTTTAATTAATTCTTCTAATACTGGTACAGCAAAACTTGGAGTACCCATAAATACTATTTTCATAATATCACTTCCCTTTATTCCCAAATTGTTGGAACATTATCAACATAATGCCAATAATTCTCTATATTCTCTAAAGGCCTTTCTTCACTGTAAAAATATACATTTTCAGTTACTGGTTCGACAGGTACATCAATGGGTAAATTAAACGATATAGGACGAATATAACGTCTTTTATAGAAAAATACGAAATCCCAATCATATTCTGTACCACAATAAAACATTATTTCAGCCCCATCTTTATAACTAGTACCATCAGTATTTTCAACATCAATTTTTCTAATACTTTTCGGTAAAACAACATATTTAACATGTCCTAATTCTAAAAGCGCATCACATGCATCATCTGGGTAAAAATAATAGTCCATAGTTCCAAGATATACCCCGTGATAAATGTTTTTAAAAGCGCCACCATAAGTTATTGTATCTGCATTACAATCAGAAAAAATACCTTTACCAAACACCATTACTGTTGAAGGAATCACTGGATTTTTTAAGCATATACACCCTTTAAAAGCTTCATCCCCTATTATTCTAATTCCTTCTTCAATGGAAAGACTATCTAACTTTTCGCATTCACAAAATGTTTCTCTACCTATTTCATTTACAGTTTTAGATATATGGACAGATTCAAGATTTTTGCAATTTTTGAAGGCACAATCTTCTATTTTTTCAACTCCATCTTCAATTACAATACTTTTCAAACAATCAATATTTGCAAAAGTTCCAACGTTTACTGTTTTCGCATTTGCTGGAATAATCAAATCATGAACTAAACTATATTTTTCTCCTTTAAACAAAACATCACCATTTTCATCTAAAAAATACAAGTTTTTACACTTTTCTAATATATATGGTTCATTAATAATACCGCCATATGAATACTCATATAATTCTATTTTAAGCCAATCGTTTATCGTTCCACCATAATATAAGTTTTCGACTTCTAAACCAGTAAATGCGCCTGCCATAATATGACTAACTGTTTTGCTCATTGTTAAATTAGTAACAATGTATTTTTTCCCCAACGCATGAGTTCCTAAACTCTGTATGTGGGTTATTTTGTATTCATCTTTTATATCAACATCTCCACCTATTGAAGGCAAATAACTATAAAGTGTTCTATTACCATTAATTGTCGCTACCTCTATGTTCCCATATGTTTTTACGTTATAATTTGGAATCATTAGACACCCACTAAGAATAACTGCTAGAAAAAAAACTATTATTAAAGAAAGTTTTCTCATAATATCACCCCTTATATTAGTGTAGGATCATGATCAATATAAATATTAATATCTTGGTTTTCTTCAATTATTTGAAATAAATCATAGTTTGTATCTTTATTCTTTACAGTTAATTGAACTCTAAATTTATTATTTACTTTTGCGATATTTGCGGTTGCTGGGCCTAATACTAAAGCTTTTGGAATGATTTTTTCTATTTGAGATTTAATCTTATAACCATATTCAAATGCTTTCTTTAAATCTTCATTTTCTATTACTATTTGAGAAATATGAATAAATGGTGGAAGATTAGATAATCTTCTTGATTCTATTTCTTTATTATAGAATAGTTCATAACTATTTTGTTCTGTTGTTTTTATAGCATAATGATCTGTATTATAGCTTTGAACTATAACATCACCTTTTATGCCACGTCTACCTGCACGTCCTGCGACTTGCATAATTAAATCATATGTTCTTTCTGAATTTCTAAAATCAGGCATCTTAAGTGTAATATCGGCAAGTAATATACCTACTAATGTAACATTATCAAAATCAAGACCTTTGGATATCATTTGTGTACCTACTAAAACATCAGCCTTATGATCCATAAAATCTTTAATCATTTGGGCGTGGCTTCCTTTTTTTGTTGTAGTATCTGAATCCATTCTAATTACAGAACAATCAAACTTTTTCTTTAGATATTCTTCAACTTGTTCACTACCAGCGCCTATCTCTTTTATCATATTAGAATGGCAAGATGGACATTCAGTTACTTTATCCATTCTAAAGCCGCAGTAATGGCATACAAGCTTATCAGTTGTTTTATGATAAGTTAAGGTAACGTCGCAGTTAGGGCATTTTACAGCCTCACCGCAGCTTCTACAAAGCATAAAACTTGAATATCCTCTTTTATTAATTAGAAGCATTATTTGTTCTTTTTTAGATAATCTATCATTGATTAGATTAGATAAAGTGTTAGAAAACATTGTTCTATTACCTAAAGCTATTTCATCACTCATATTTATAATATGCATATTAGGTAATACGGAATTATTTGCTCTATGTTTTAGGGTTAATAATTCATATTCACCATTTTTTGCTTTATAAAATGATTCTATGGAAGGAGTTGCACTTCCAAGCACTAAAGGACAATTATGATAAATTGATCTAAGCTCAGCAACATCTTTAGCATTATATCTAGGATTAGTATCTTGCTTATAAGTATGTTCATGTTCTTCATCAATAATAATTATTCCTATATTTTTAAGTGGAGCAAAAATAGCACTTCTAGCTCCAACTACTACTTTTACTTCTTCTCTATATATTTTTCTCCATTCATCATATCTTTCATTATCACTCATTGCGCTATGGAATACGGCGCAATCTTTTATGCGTGCTTTTACTCTTGCGGTCATTTGAGGTGTTAAAGATATTTCTGGAACTAAGAAGATTGCGCTTTTGCCCATTGCTAAACAATCTTCAATTAGTTTTAAATATACTTCTGTTTTTCCTGAACCTGTAACTCCATATAGTAAATAAATCTTGTTATCATATAAATCTATCTTTTCATATGCATCCATTTGTTCCATATTAAGATTTTCAACAACATTTGCTTTATCTACTGGATTTTTAATTTCTCTATATGTTTCTTTCTTATATATTTCAATATATCCATTTTTCTCTAATGTTTTTAAACTTGATTCAGAGAATTGTTTTAATTCTTTTTTATTAACATCTTTCTTTTCTAAAAGATAATCAAGAATTGCTTGTTGTTTTTCTTCTTTTAAAAAATCATATTTAAGTATTTTAACATATGATTCTTCTTTTACTTTATCTTTTCTTTCATAATCATAAATCACTTCTATATTTTTTTGTTTGATTTCCATTTTTAAATAATTATAAAGTGATTTATCAACTATTTTATAATCTATTTCATCACTATCTTTAAATAATTCATTAATCTCATTTGATGTGATTGAATTAATCTTTCTTAATGTTTTATTATATGAAACAGATAAGGCATTTGGAACCATTGCTTTTAGGACCGTAATTAAAAATGATGAAGTTTCTTTTGCGATTACTTTTGCTAAAGATAACATTTCAGCATTTAGTGCTGGAACAATATCTAAGACTTCCTTGATTTCCTTTAAATCACTATTAACCTCATCAACTAAATCAACTACAAAGCCTAAGACTGTTCTAGGTCCAAACGGAACTATAACTCTTGATCCTCTTTCAACTATTCCTATAAACTCTTTAGGAACTATATATGAGTAAGGCTTATTAACTTGTTTAGCTTTTACATCTACAATTACTAAAGCGTTCATTTTATCACCTATATTCATTATAACACAAAAAAATGAATTATATTATAATTCAACAAAAAAAAGAAATAATTAGTTATTTGAGTAACTTAATTATCTCTCTTTTCATTTCTTTTGTGGCAAACGAATGTTTCATTGCACATATATTTATTTTTTTAAAATCTTCTTCTGTGAATCCAAAATTTTCTTTTAATAGCCTATATTCTTCATTTAAAGTTATATTTGATACAGTTCTATCATCTGTATTAATTGAGATATTTAAGCCTAAATCATAAAGCTTTTTTATAGGATGCTTTTTATATGTTTTACAATTAAATGTATCAATATTTGATGTAGGGCATATTTCAAATAAAACATTCTTTTTAATTGCTTTTTCAATTAGTTCTTTATCGTGAATAATATTTATACCATGACCAATTCTTTTAAAATTATTATCCAAAGCTATTTTAATATTATTTACTATATTTACTTCTCCAGAATGAATAGTAAAAGGTATTTTTTCTTTTTTTATCACTTTGAATAAATCAGTAAATAATTCATTTGGATATAAGTATTCAGATCCAGCTAAATCAAGTCCAACAATTCTTTTATCGATATGTCTTAAATATAAATCAACTATCTTCATATTGTTTTCGAATGATTCGTTTCTCATCATACATAATATTAAATTAATTTTAATCTTTCTTCTTGACATGCTAAAGCCATCCAATACTGCCTTACATACTTCATCTAGTGATAATGTAGATGTATGAAATATAGGAGCAAATCTTACTTCAGCATAGACTACTTCATCTTTAATTAAATCAAGTGATAATTCAAAAGCAACTCTCTTTAATGTTTCATAGTCTTGCATTATTTTTATTGGATAACTAAACCTAGTTAGATATTCATCTAGTGAACCTAAATTCTTTCCAATCATTGCTTTAGCGCAAGTATCATAATCGATATTTAAAAGTTCACTAACTGT
>Ga0247611_10007283_pt1 | contig 13938 bp, 13 predicted proteins | sample 177DNAGHGhighgp2_FD_192422 | JGI IMG/M metagenome (GOLD analysis project Ga0247611, IMG submission 192422) | Sheep rumen microbial communities from Palmerston North, Manawatu-Wanganui, New Zealand - 1770 DNA GHGhigh gp2 | ecosystem: Host-associated > Mammals > Digestive system > Stomach > Rumen...
TTCAGAAGTAGAACGGGCGGTACTCCTTCCCGATGTGACTTATAACTATGTCTTACGTCCAGGCTCTATTATGGGTAATCAAGCCCGCAACCAAATTCCGACAGCAGAGATACGCGAACGTTTTAAGACTGATGCAAAAATGACTGAACGTTGTGCACGTCTGCGTGGACGTTCATTCTATGACGTCCATTGTGCCCGGGTTATGAAGCATAAGTTCCGTGCAGCCTGTGTTGCTATACGTCATCGTAAACGCTTTACAGAATCATTGCTGAATAGTGAAATCCGACAGGAACTGAAACATCCTGCTACGTTTGAAGAAATACTAAAATTCAAACGCTACAGGATGTTCCATATATTCTTTTACTCAATTAGTAGGATGCCTTCATCTCTGACTGTCTTGGCAACCTTCATAGTGGGTAAACTATTGCGATGGATTTGATTCCTATATGGCATGTTTCTTTTTTCCCAATAATGTGATTGTCATCACAGAGCAGCTGGCAGGCATTTTCCCTATAGCATAAAAAGCAAGGTTCTGAAGCTTGTGCTGTTTAAAATGTAGTATTTCCGTTAAGGATAGAGGATGTTTCATAGCATCTTTCACAATCGCATTAGGGAGTGAGGGTTTTATTCTGTCTCTATTTTTGAGTATACCGCAAATCATGAAAAACATCAGTATCATACCCTTTGTACAGCGAGTCTCAAAGTATGATTTGTCTTTTAGCTCCAGACACTTGTTTTTTAGATATGAATAAATACGTATAAACTCCTTTACCTCGTCCAATTTGATTTCTTTTCGCCCTTGATAGTTCGACAACGAACCGTCACGTATCACATAATAGTAGGTATAGTCAGGAATCAAGACAGCCTTTGTCACCAATGGCACCACATCGCAACTACATATCATATCGTCATTAAAACGGGCTTTTTTAAATTGAATGTGGTGCTTGTCCAGAAAGTCTTTTCTGAAGAGAATATTCCAGATGAAGTCTCTCAGCGTAGGATGAACGCTTTTGTTTGCAAAGTTAGCCAAAGCGTCTTCACCTTCTAAGACGAGGTATGGCTGGTTCAAGAAGTCTTGGCCTATGTCGAGGGTCTTGCCTTCTAAGTCAACGGGTAACACGGATCCATATACAGCCTCTGCTTGATGCTCTACAGCTTGCTTGTAGAGTTTCTCAATGCAGTCTTCAGAGATGTAATCGTCAGAGTCTACAAGCATAACATATTCCCCTTGTGCCTCTTCTAGGATGCGGTTTCTGGCTGCCCAACATCCCATATTTTGCGGCTGCGTGATAATCCGGATGTTCTTTCCTCTGGGATGCGATGCCTGTAGTTCTTTGACTATCTCTATTGAGTTATCTGGCCCTAAGTCGTCAACAATCAGGATTTCGATGTCTTCGCTGAATGTCTGGTTCAGAACGGACAACAGGCATTTCCTGATGTATTTCTCTACGCCATAAACAGGCATTCCTACTGTAATTCTATATCCTTCCATATCTCATTAATAATATCATTCTAAACAGTTTATTCATTTGCCAGTTATGAGCCGTTTGACTTTCCAATAAGCGTTCTGTATAAGATGAGAATATCGATTACAGAAATGTTTCCATATAAAACGGTTTATCTGCATTCTCATGGGAAACCAACTTCCTCTGAAATGGTGGATAGAATACGTTTCGTCGGTGAGCTGGTCAAATTTTTCTGTGTCACAATTCTTAGGGCTGAAGTAGCATGTAGGGAAAATATGTGTAGATGAGTTATCAAATTGGTCTGGAACAGTTTCACTAATGATGGTTATATTCTGCATTGACTCTTTTAATACCTTGGGTATCATGAAGCCGTAGTCATAACTGCCGTCAGGCTTTATGAAATGCTGCCCATGGTACGCCTCCATGCATTTTAGGAGAAGTTGATTGCCGGCTTCTGCTCCAAACGTAGCCGCTTCAATAAAGTTCGCATGAGCATTTTCCATTCCGAACACATAGTTGTACTTCAATAGGGGAGAGAAATCTTTTAGAACTTCTACGTCGGTATCCAAATAGAAACCTCCATACTTATAGACTGCATATAAACGAATATAATCAGATGCATGCGAGTATACTTTGGCCTGATAAGCTTCATGAACCCATGGCTCGGTGATTTCCTCTAAGCAGCTTTTGTCCCATAAGCGGAAGTCCCAACCAGGCAGATTGTCTTTCCATGTCTGGATGCATTTCTCAACAAGTGAGGGGTACTTGTCACCACTCAGCCAACAATAGTGTATTATTTTTGGAATCATATTCTGAATATTATTTAATGATCATTCACCAAAGAGTCATTTCTTTTATTCAACTCTTTTCATACATTGACTTTGTTGGAAGTTTCTCCTCAAAAGCCTGGCGTATGGCCTTCGCGGCAAATTCATAATCTTCTTTGCTGCAATAGGGTGAGTCATTGATACAGATAGTCTTGACTTCCTCCTCTTTCAGATTCCTAATCACATCATCAACAATTTTTTTGTTGTAATTATAATAGGCCACTGTTTGTTTTTTGGCAGGATAGAATTTGTTGCTCGCAAATTGCCAATACCTTATCAAATACTGGTTTAGACTGATGTCAGTTCTGAATCTGCTACAACTTTTTTCAATACATTCTTTTTCTTTTTCCCATATTTCGTTAAAGACGGATTTTAACATCGGTTGCTCGTTGTGTAAAAGGTGAAATCCTTCAAAATGCCTTTGCCTTAGTAACAAGATGGATGTAATTAGAGGGCTTCCCCATAAGTGCGGGCCATACCATTTTCGCCATGCCTGTCGCACAGTCTCTTTTCTACTGAAGTGGTTGTTTACAATTGCTGTACAATAGTATAATACTAAGCTTTCGCTAAAATGGTCTTGTTTAGTATATCTAGGATAACGTAAAATAGTTTCGCGATTATAGTCACATGGGAGTCCTTGTTTGAAAAAGTATTTGGGCTTTACTGGCGCATTGAGAAACATGTCATCATTGAAATACACAAAATGCTCAGATAGATTTTCGATTCTTCCCAAAAAAAGTTCTATTGTTCTTGAATTAAATGTTGGTAAAAACTTTTCTGGAATGTAATCGGAATGCTTAATTAAAATTAGTTTCTCACAATCAGTATTAATCCATTCAGGGAATTTCCCATTGGTAATGAGAAACACTTTATTCACCCATGGCGCATATCTTTCAACGGCTCTAAACCAATAATGAAATATGTTCCAATCTCTAAATTTTGAATAATCCTTTATAGGTTTTTCTGGCCTATAAAAGTTGTAAGACTCAATCCATTCTGGATCATTTGAGTCTACCCATGGTACCACAAAATCAATTTTATCCATCTGCTTATTTGCTTTTTCTTTAGAATAATGGACGTATTCTGTTCTTAAATTGAATAGTCATGTAGAAAATAAATAACTTAGTATGAAAGTTGTTTGACAACTGATTTTTCTGCAAAGATATGGATTAATATTGAAATATCCAAATAATTACATGGTTAATTCGGTTAATCACTTCATTTCGCGTTTCTTTTAGTGCTTTGTTGTCGTTTGTATTGGTGATGCCAGTGTGTTTTTTTCAAAATCATCAAAAATATAATATAGAGATGCGGAGATGTCCTAAAAAGTAATGTATGTATTTTTTGTTTTATCCCATTGTTAAATCTAAGATCAGGAATCGTACTTCTTAGCAGTTTTATTACTTGAATTTTATCTTTATAGGCATCAATGCCATAGATGGTACGGCTTAGTAAATTTTGAAAAGAATGATAAACGTCATTATTTAATTTTGTGATGACGCGGCTGTCAAGATTGTTACTATCTTTTAATTTCCATGTTTGAGCAATAGCAATACATAGATCATGTGCTTTCTCCAGGGAGAATGTACCTGAAGAAGAAAGTGAGTCCTGCCTGATGCGATAGACGTACAATAGCCAATGAGTCTTGAAACTTTTTATACTTTTTAAGTAGCATTTATGTGTGAATGGTATGTCCTGAGAGGTAATTCCCGGATAAAAAGATATATTATTTTTGATTAGAAAACCTCTTCTGTATAGCGTCCTCCATATATAGCATTCGTTGCTGACTAAATCGTCTAAATAGAGTGCTTTGCCTTTTTTCTCATTGAAAACAAGACTTGGTTCTTGCTGAATGGTCTTGTATCTCTGATCAAATAAAGTATCTTCTACTTTGAGGAAATCTGCTATCACCATGTCTGCTTTCGTCTCCAAGGCTTTTTCCAGCAGGGGCTTGACGCTGTTTTCTATCAGCAGGTCGTCAGGGTCGGGCATGAGGAGGTATTCTCCCCTGGCTATTGCCATGCCGTTGTTGCGGGCCATGGAGATCCCTTGATTCTCCTGGTTGATGGCGGTGATGTTCTTATGTTGTGCGATGATGTCCTCTATCACCTCCATACTACGATCCTGTGTGCCGTCGTTGACGATGATGACCTCGAAGATGTCTTCATCAAGTCCTTGCTTGAAGATGCTCTCCATGCAGGCCCGGATATACTTTTCCACGTTGCATACTGGGACGATGATGCTTAGTTTTAAGTCTGGATTCTCCTTCATATTGATACTCTTGATAGTGTCTCTGCCGATTTTTTTTGCAAATATAGTGCATTCTTGTGAAGTTTCCAAATTTTTAAACAGATTTATTTGGATACGATGCTAGATATTTTTTGCGAAAGAGATAGAGGCTAATATAAAATGCTGGAACATTCCTGAAAAGCAGTGATGTCAAGATCTGTTTTGTATTGTTGGTGAATTTTATGTCTGGTGCATATTTCTTTAATACTTTAATTGCTTCGATTTTATGCTTCTTTTCCGGAATGCAATATAAAATTCTATATAATAGGTATTTATATCTATCATATATGTGGTCTGTATGTTTTTTCTTAATTACGTTGGATAGCCCTTCCATATTTCGCAATTCCCAAGTCTTTGCTATTGCTATACATAAGTCGTGGGCATGTCTCATTGTAAAAGAAGATGCTGCAGAGATAGTCTGATGTCCGGTTCTGTAGATGTATAACAAAGTATTTGAATAAATGCATTTTTTTGCTTTAAGATAGCATTGGTGGGTAAAAGGAATGTCTTCAAAATAGATTCCACCTATGAATGTAATAATATTTTCTTGAAGAAATAGTCTTCTGTAAAGCGTGCGCCAAATGTTGACATGATTTAACAGTGATTCGTTCAGATAAAGTTCTTTACCTGTGCTTTCAATTTGTTGATAGTTTCTTTGCGGTATGCTGTCACATTTTATTTCTTCATCGCTTTTTTCTACAAACTCAGCCACAACCATGTCTGCTTTCGTCTCCAAGGCTTTCTCCAGCAGGGGCTTGACGCTGTTTTCTACCAGCAGGTCGTCAGAGTCGGGCATGAGGAGGTATTCGCCCCTGGCTATCGCCATACCGTTGTTGCGGGCCATGGAGAGACCTTGGTTCTCCTGATTGATGACGGTGATGTTTTTGTGTTTGTCAATAATGTCCTGTATCACCTCCATGCTTCTGTCCTTGGTGCCATCGTTGACAATGATAACTTCAAAGACCTCATCGTCAAGCCCTTGCTTGTATACGCTCTCCAAGCAGGGACGGACGTATTTCTCCACCTGATACACAGGAATGATGATGCTTAGTTGTAAGTCTGAGTTTTCTTTCATATTGACAGTCTTAGTGTCTTCGCCTTTTTTCCTGCAAATATAGTGCATTTCCGCGAAATCTCCAAATATTTTGTCGTTAAATTAGAATTCCGCATTCCATTTTGCTATGAAGTTGTTGTACATCAACAGAGCTATAAATGCAGCAGCCGAGTCCTTCAATGCTAAAATCAAGGTTTTCAGGGCTCAGTTCAGAGGGGTTTCAGACATTCCTTCCTCCCTTTTCAGACTTATGAAACTATGTGCATGAACACAACCGGCTTTTCGGACTGAGGCAAGAAAAGAGGATGCGCCTATTTTGACACACCCTCGTGATTTCATTCGTCCATTTGACGTAGTTCTGTTCTGTTCGTCCATTTGACACAAATGCATTCGTTCCGTTTTATTTTCTTAAAAGTTTTGTTGTATTGAAAAATATTAGTTATCTTTGCAGCAGAGATATGCTACTATGCCAAACTGGTACGATAAATACATGACCATCTATGGGCGTCCTTTCAGTGAGGTGCCCCAGGAGGTGATTGACGGCACCCGTGAGCGACTGGCGCGGCTGCAGAGCCCTAAGCCGCTGGCCTCTATCGTTGTGATAGGCTATAACGAAGAGACTCACTTGCAGGCTTGTTTGTGGGCTATCAGTGAGATACAATGCAAATATCCAGTCGAGATAATAGGTGTCGATAATGACTCGAAAGACCGCACGGCAGAAATCTACGAGAAGTCAGGCATTCCTTACTATACAGAGTATCAGCACTCTTGTGGCTATGCACGGCGTTGTGGCTTACAACACGCTAAAGGTCGTTTTTATTTTGATGTGGATAGTGATACCTTATACCCGCCACATTATTATGAAATCATGCTTGACCATCTGCTGCAGCCTGGCGTCAGCTGTGTCTCTGCAACCTGGAGCTATTTTCCCGATGAGAATCATAGTAAGCTGGGGCTGAAACTCTTTGAGATGGCGCGTGACCTTTTTCTGTGGATACAACATTTCAAGCGTCCAGAGCTCTCGGTTCGTGGATTGGTGTTTGCCTACAATGCCGATTATGGCCGCAAGGAACCTTACCGTGTGGACATCATCCGTGGTGAGGATGGTTCTATGGCCCTTAACTTAGAAGTATGGCAAGATAGTCTTTGTCCGTGACCGTCGCTGCAGAGCTATAACAGGTTATGGCACCATAGGCAATCAGTCGATGTGGCAGAGTTTTTGGAATCATGTCAAGATTCAGATGAAGGGCATCACCCGCATCTTCCACAAGACCGACCATTATGAAGACTCAGAGGATAATCTGGTGAAAAACAAATGAATCTCTTTTCGGTAAATAGAATCCTGGTCAAGATTAGAAAGCTCAAATGGCTTTGGTGGTCATTGGTTCTATTCGCTTTTCTTGGCTATTTGGGTCGCGAAGCCTATTCTTTTATCGACACGGAATTTATGGTGGCTGAAGAACTTCCGTTCTATCATGTTGGCCCCCGGCCTGATGATGACACGTTACGTGTGGCTGTCATTGGCGACAGCTGGGCAGAGTTCCACATGACGCTTAAGTGCGATACACTCTTTGAACAGTATGGGAAACGTCTGACCACGAAACCCATCAAATGTATGAATAGAGGTAAGGGTGGGGCCAAGAGTAAGGAGGTGTACCATTATATGTTCCGTAGCCAGACTCAGGAGGTTCCTTGGATGCATGATGTCTGTACGCAACCCTTGTTGGAAAAGCATCCAGACTATTGTGTCATCATGGTGGGTATCAATGATACATGGAAAAAACGGCCGGTGTCCTATTATACGGGCAATTATCGGTTGATTATAAGATTGTTGCTTGCCAATCACATACGCCCTGTCGTGATGGAGATTCCTGATTTTGAAATGGGGGACTGGTTGAATGCCCATAGGCGACGCCAAAGATTTCTTTATCGTATATATTCATATTTTACAGGTGTGGTAGAAGATGATATCACTCCGTTTCGCAACGGGTTAAAGAAGATGTTAAAAGATACCGGGCTTGGCGATAGTGTATTGTTCATACCTGTTGACCACTGGATTCCGCAAGACCATAAGTATTCAGAGGATGTTTACCAGATAGATCATGTTCACCTGAATTATCAGGGTTTCCACATTTTAGACTCTTGTATCGTGTCTGAAATCATTACTGATTATACCAAAAAAACTAAAACAATTACTGATAATTGACGCCAAAGATTTATGGAAAAACCTAAACGTTTTGACGAGATATCAATGATGCGAGTGATGGCCATGCTGATGATCATAGCCTTTCATAGCATGTGCTTTTATAATGGGAGATGGGCCAAAGTTGATGCCATCAGCATTCCTTTTTGGGTCAAGACGTCTGAATTCCTTGACGTAGTGGACTTGAATATGTTTGTCTTTATCTCGGGTTATCTGTATGGTTATCTGTACATTTACCGAAACAAATATCGACACCCGTCAGAGGTTATTCGCAATAAGGCCGTCCGTTTGCTAATACCATATTTCTTCTGGGGCATACCGATGGCCATTGTATGGCCTTGGAATACCATGTCGTCGTTGCTCTATGGCATAGGACACCTTTGGTTCCTGCTCATGTTGTTTGGGGTGTTTACGCTTACGGTGATTCTTCAGTTGCTAAATGCCCAAAGAGTAAGGTTTACTTATAAGACTGGCGCTTCACTCGTGGTCGCCGCTTTTCTGGGAATGTATGTCTTTACGAAATATGTCAACCCCAATGATGTCTTGTGTGCCAATAGGATTCTTTATTATTTCCAGGCTTTTATGATTGGCTATGTCTGTGCCAAGTTGCAGGTGGGGTGGTGGATGCCGGGCAGGGCGTTTATCCTTTTGCCGGTGGCGATTCTGGTACTGCTTGTGTTGGTCTGTGTGCGTCTTCCGATTCCTTATAGCTTGTTAATCCTTGGCAAGAGTTTGTGTGCATATGTCATTTGTGTCTGCCTGCTTATTATTTTGAGCAAGGTGCCCATGACGGGCAAGTTCCGTGATGTTGCCATTGAGATAGAGCGTCTTAGTATGGGTATTTACATTTTCAATCAGATGATGATGGATTTGGTCTTTACGACACCAATGCTGCATCGTTTTTTCGAGGCTCATTGGCAAGTCGGGCCTTTCATCTTGTTCCTGATAGGCTTCTTGCCGCCGTTGATACTATCATACATTTTTAATAAGTATAAGTGGTTGAGTTGGACTATAGGCTGATCAACGTATTTGATATTGCAGTATGAAAAAGAGAATAGCTTATATCGTCATTACCCTGTTTACACTGGTATGCTTGGGAGTGGTCGTTGTATGGAAGTCGGTTGTTCATGTTCAGCTCCCACATGGCGCTGTTCTTCATGTCTTGCCTGCTCTGGGGATTAGTCCTGCTCGTGGGGCTGTCGTTATTTGTCCTGGTGGGGGGTATCGCTATTTGAAAAAGTGGAAAGAAGGCTATTGGTGGTTTCCTTTCTTCTATACGCATGGCTATGCTGTTGCCTGGTTGGAATACAGGATGCCAAACGGTAATTGTCAAAATCCTTTAACTGATGGTTCTGACGCCATTGTGTTGATGAGGAAAAATGCCGGGGAGTGGCATTTCAATGCAAACAATGTTGGTGTTGTGGGCTTTTCGGCTGGAGGACATCTGGCGTCAACTTTGTTGGTGGCAGACAGCGATGCAGTTCGACCAGACTTTGGCATCCTTTTCTATCCGGTCATATCCATGAAAAGAGAGCTTACCCATCAGGGCTCTCATGATCAACTTTTAGGAAAGGATGCTTCAGAAGAGTTGGAGGCTCAATATAGCAATGAGTTGCATGTTTCTGAGAAGACTCCTCCTGTCTTTATCGCTGTTTCAAGTGATGATGAGAAAGTGAATCCGCAAAACTCCATCAGTTTTCGTGAGGCGATGTTTGCCAAGAACCGCCCTGCCACGCTTCATGTATATCCTTCGGGAGGACATGGGTGGGGCTACCAGCTTAGTTTCGAATATCACAGTCAGATGCTGGACGATTTGGCACACTGGCTGAATCATCAAATTCTAGATAAGTAATGAGAGAATATAGATTTGACGTTGTCCGTGTAGTATGTATGACCTATCTGGTCGCATTCTTCCATCTTAGTGGGTATGTTTATCCTAATGGGCTTACTGGTGTATGCCATTCGCTGTCAATGGCTTTGGCACATGCCAGCCTGGGACTGTTTACTTTTGTCTCGGGCTATTTGTTGGGTAAAAAATACAAGTTTGGGCAATATGGGGATGCTGGCGTCTGGACATTTTATAAGAAGCGTATCTTAAGAGTATTCCCGCTTTTTGTGCTTGCTTCAGCCGCTTTGTGGCTTATAGGACTCAATGGGGCAAGGGCTACATTGAATGGTTTACTGTGCATTTCGCCTTTTGTCAATCCCGTTCCAATGACATTGTATTATATACCACTCATACTGTGGTGCTATCTGGTGACGCCTCTTCTCTCCAGAAATGGTTTGAGATGGAGGGTGCTCTGTGGCCTTTCTGTCTTTGCTCTGCTTGTCGTAGCCCGTATCTTGTTCCCTTCCATAGACAATCGTTTTGTCTTTAATGTATCCTTCTATCTGGCAGGAATCGTCTCTGCACCTTGTTTTGATTGGAAATTTGGAAGTCGCTACGGAAAGGTCTTCAAGTCTTCTGCGGTTTTGGGCTTTATGGTACTAGTGATAGCCATGCTACATAGTTCTGTACTGAAAGGTGCGGCAGGCCAGATGGCGATGGGAGCCCTTGGGGTGTTTGTCATTCTCTTTATTTGCGAGGCCATCAGCAATCTGCTTTTTGATAACCCAATTACTTCGCAACATGGTTTCAAAGCCATTGCCTGTCGACTTGTCAGTCTGATTAGTTATGCCAGTATGGCCTGCTATATGTTCCATCGGTTCTTCTATTGGGCAGCAGAAAAGATATGGAACTCTGCTGACGCCACGGTTAAATGGTTTTTCATGGCAGGCATTGTATATCCCATTATTCTTGTGCTGTCGTATGCTATACAGAAACTCTATGACAACGCTGTAAAGCGACTATAGAGCATAAGAATGCATTATCCTACTACAAGCACTACCGAGCGTTGCAATTGGTTAAACATCAACGATATACGGGTGTAAGATAGCCGTTTTTATCCGGCACTTTCTTACACCTTCTGTTACCAGAAGGTATAAGTGTGGCGATGCAATCTTACACCTTCTTACACCTGAAAGGTATAAGTGTGGCGGTGCATTCTTACAGCTAATTATTGTTTCAGCTGCAGGTAATACCCCTTGACGCCATTGATGGCACCTTTGGGCCATTTGAGCTTTTTCAGGATGAGGCCCAAGGCCCTAAGGCTGGGGGCGTCTTCAGCTTTCAGTCGCTTAAGCAGTTCTTTCTGAATGTCAAACACTTGCCATAAGTATTCCCTCTTGTGCTCTAATGACGGACTGAACATGGTTTCCAGCAGCGACTCTACGGGCTGTTCGTCCTGATAGGTCTGATTGTGCTGTTGGATGCTGTGCTCGTCTTCGGTGGTAAACCAGTAGAGGGCTTCGCGCTCGCGCAACTCGTATACAGCCTGAGCGTACATCTGCTTATAGGGGATGTGTCCACTCATGTCGGCCTGCCCTGTAACCTCCACGCAGAGGTAGCGGCGCGAACCGTCGCCAGAGGGCAGGGGAGACAAGTCGTTGGTAGTGGCAATGAATGAGCAGAGTCTGGGCGTCATGGTGTACTGATCCGAGCGCATCTTGCGCGTCTGGACATCTTTCTCTGTCAGCAGTCGCTTGATCTTTGCCTGTTCACGGTCGGTCTTTGCATTGTACTCGTCGATGTTGACCAGCCACATACGTCCCAACACGCGCTCTACCTGCTCACTGTTGTCCATTTTGATGTCGTCCATGTAGTATTCGCGCATGCTTGGTGGCAGAATGGCCTTGCAGAAACTCGACTTCTTGAAACCCTGTTCACCGATGAGCATGGGCACCATGGAGTTGCCGTAGTCGCGGTTCATATTCAGTGCCTGTGCGACCATGGCCAGGAACCAGCGGTGGAAGTACTTGGGCCAATCCGGGTAGTTGGTGGGCAGTCGGCGTGCGAAGTCCTCGATGTAGTCTGCCTTGCCGTCCCACTTGTCGCAGCCGGACAGGAATTCCAGAATGGGGTTATAGTCCTTGATGTGTGCGGACTCGATGTAGATGCGGATGTCGTTCATCCAACTTTCGCCACCCTCTTTCATCTGTTCCACCACCATCGATTTCAACTGTCGGTCGGTCAGAGGCTGCCACTGCGTGAAGGAGAGGTTGTTGGGACGAAATTCAGTCACCTGCTTCACCACGTTGTATCGTAGCTGATAGCGGCGTGCAAAGAAGTCCTCGATGAAGCGGATGATGCGCTCCTTCTCGTTCATCTGCGAGAGTGTCTTGCCGTTGTAGGGCTTGACGTATGTCTCGCGGAATATCTTGCGGATGACATCCTCGCCCAGTGCTTTGAAACGGTGATCCCATAGTGTGCGGCTGACGCATACCTCTTCTGCCAATCCTGCTTTCTGGCAGTATGCTGCCAACAGCACCGCGCTGTGCTCCGTGTCTTCAGGGTTGTCGTCGAGGGCTTTCCTCAAGCAGGTGTAGAACTCCAGTTGGTAGCGCTCGCGCTCGTCGGAGTCAGGATACCAGACCACGGTGCCGTCGTCGTCTGCCTTGGTGCCCTCATAGGGCTTTAGGACGTTCTCTTCGTCGTGTATGACCGGTAGCGGTTGTGCTTGTGGGTTGTAGTACAGTTGCGGATCGTGGCTCATGCGGCAGCCAGTGGTGAGGGTAGGGTCGCCCACCACGAGGTCGCATTGCACCAGTGCCGTATACAGACGGGCTGCTGTGGCCTGCGCCTCCTTTAGGAATGCCAGATAGCGAGGTGTGTCGAGTTCCGCTTTTTTGTTGCTTCCTGCTTCCCAAGGCGTCGCGCCACCATTGTATTCGCAACGAACCACGACTTTCAGCGAGATGCCGCTGACACCGGCAAAGGCCAGCATGGTGTAAGGAACCTGTGACACCAGGGCCTTCATCTCCTTGACGCGCTTGATGCCCTCTTGGCAGGGAATGTCAAGCAGCAACAGCTGGGTAAAGGTGTTAGGGTGATCGAATCCGCCCTTGCCGAAGGTGGCAGAAAAGAGCAGGTAGGGCAGACGGTCTGTGTCTGTCAGAAAATAGTGTGGCATACCTTCCTTTATGGCCAGCCGCGACAGCAATGCCACGCGGCCAATCTTCTCTGCCGCATCTTTTGTCTCCTCTGAGCGCATACGCTCTACAATGGCCTCCAGTTCGGTTGAAACCGGTGCGCCAAACTCTCCCATTCTTGTCTTAATCTTTGTAATTTTCATGTGTATTTGTTGTGTTGTTTTATAGATTACAAAGATACAAAAAAATAAGCGAAAATGCAAGCCTTTTCGCAGAAAAATTCATCAATTTTTGGAATGCGTTCTAAAACTTTTTTGAGTGCACTCCAAAACTATTTCGAACGCACTCCAGAAAACATTCCACGGCCTGGAACAAACAATACTCGGCACTTATTCCCTAATACTCGGCACTTATTGTTACGGGAATGCGAGGATTAATACTTCTAGTCGTTACCATTAATACTTCTAGTTGCTACCATTAATGCTAACAATCGCTACCATTAAATCTTGCAACTGCCAGCATTAATGGTGATTAGGTGTAAGATTGCGAAGCCATACTTATACCTTTCAGGTGTAAGAAGGTGTAAGATTGCATCGCCACACTTATACCTTCTGGTGACAGAAGGTGTAAGAAGGTGCCGGATAAAAACGGCTATCTTACACCCGTATATCGTTGATGTTTAACCAATTGCAACGTTCGGTAGTGCTTGTAGTAGGATAACTACTTGTTTTTACATATAGGAGAGAGATTAGAATCCCATGACTTTCTCGATAATAGGAGCCATATCGTAATACTTGTATTCAGCCAGTCGTCCTCCGAAAGTGACGCTCTTCTCTTGGTCTGCCAGAGATTTGTATTTCAGGAATAGGCTGTTGTTACGGTTGTCGTTGACGGTGTAGAAAGGCTCAATTCCCTCGTGCCATTCTGATGAGTACTCTCTCGAAATGACGGTCTTGGGGCATTTGTACACGTCGTCACCGAACATCTCGAAGTGCTTGTGCTCAATGATGCGCGTATAGGGCGTTTCGGCATCCGTGAAATTCATTACGGCATTGCCCTGATAGTTGGGTATGTCCAAAGTCTCATGCTCAAAGCGTACAGAGCGCCACTCGAGTTGTCCGAACCGATAAT
>Ga0247611_10007284_pt1 | contig 13938 bp, 15 predicted proteins | sample 177DNAGHGhighgp2_FD_192422 | JGI IMG/M metagenome (GOLD analysis project Ga0247611, IMG submission 192422) | Sheep rumen microbial communities from Palmerston North, Manawatu-Wanganui, New Zealand - 1770 DNA GHGhigh gp2 | ecosystem: Host-associated > Mammals > Digestive system > Stomach > Rumen...
CATATGAACATTTAAAAAGTTTAAGTCATGATTCTATACCTATGAGTTGGTTAGAGGAACAAGAACTTGATGAATATTGTCAAAGATTAGCTATTATGGATGCGAAGAATGAAGGTAAAGAAATTGGCATTAATCATGAGAAAATTGAGATAGCTCGTAAGATGCTTGAGAAACAAAGTGATATTATTTTTATTTCTGAATGTACTGGTTTAAGTATTGAAGAGATTGAAAAACTAAAATAATGTATAATAAAAACTGTAAACAAAATAGTGTATAATAAAAACTGTAAACAAAATAGTGTTTACAGTTTTTATTCCTTTTTATTCTTTTATTTAGTTATGAACCCTATAAGTAGACTACAGATTATTACTCCAAATGTTAACACCAAAGTATTTAATCTATCGTTACTTATTACTAGGGCATCGCTTATTTTGGCGTACGATTTTGGTTTTTCCTTACTGTAGGCTTTTTTTAATTCATACAATTCTTGCATTTTGTCTATTTTTTCAGTGTTATAGTTCATATGATCCCTCCTACTAATTAAATTATATCAGTCGTTGATTTTATTGTCACTATTAAAGTGTATAAAAATGAGAGTGTTTACATTTATTATTGTAAAGTGTCTACTTTTCTTATTTTTCATATATTATTTTAGGTGATTGTCTTGAAAAGAATTTTTGTTTTATTTATTCTTTTTTTATGTGGGTGTTCAAATAAGGTTATTTTAAAGTGTAATTATGTTGATAATAGTTCTATCTTGGGTAGTAAAAGTGTTAATGATGTTATTGTGTTTAAAAATGATAAGATTATTTCTTTTAATAGAAGTATTGTTTTTAATTCTAATAGTAATATAGATACTGATTTAAAAACTGTTTACAAGGTTATTAAAACTGAGGGTAAGGCTTTAAAAAAATATATTGGTGGAAAATACAGGATAAGACATAGTAGTGATAGTGTTAATATGATTTTTCGTAGTAAGAAGTTTAATAATCTAAAGTATATTGGACTTGATAGTGAATATGGTTATGATGAAGTTATAGGTATTTATAGTGAATTAGGGTTTGTTTGTGAATAAAAAAGCCTATTATTAAAATAGACTTAACCCTCTTGATTCATCCATACCATCGAATATTCCCAAATACTTATTTTATCCATAAGTGTTTGTGATATTTTAGCTCTAGTTTGTACTTCTTCTATGCTTATGAATTCTCTTTTTTATGATGTGACTATTTGTAATTTGTTTATAAGTTCATTTATATTCATTTCTGGTATTCTCGTATATTTATTTTCTCTTAAATTTATACATGCGGTTACTGCTTCTGTTTCTGTTATTATTTTTTTATTTTTCATTAATTCAATTATCTTTAGTGTTCTTATTACTTCTACTCCGTGTTCTTCTGAATACTTTTTTAATCTATTATCTCCTGTTGCTAAAATACAATTATTATCGCGTGCTACTACATAATTTATTAAATCATATTGTGATAATACTTTTTCTTTTGAATACAATTTATTTACCTCTTGTAATTGTTCTGCTGTAAGTGGTAATACATTCATTTTGTTTATTATATTTACATCTCCAGTTTTAAAATTAATCTCATCATTTTTTACCATATCATTTATGTACACATTATCTAATCCTACAAATTTTTCTAATAATTTTGCATTATCTAAATCAGTTATGATATTAGTGTCTGTAATTATTATCTTCGGTGTTATAGTCATCTAATGTTTCTCCTAATAGTTCACATGCTTTGCTTATTGATATTATGTTATTTGATTCTAATTTGTGAACTATTCTTTTGAATTGATATGATATTTCTGGTGATATAGGCTTTGGATCATTTTTTCCTATATTTTTATTAATGAAGATACTTAATTCTTTATAGATATTGTCCGATATAATTTTTAAGTCTTTTAATCGATATGCAATTGCGGCATAACTTACTTTGTATTCATTTTTGAGTGCAGTTAATTCGTAAAAGCTTATTCTGTTTCTATTTTTTCCAAATTCATTTATCATTGCTTCTTTTGGCATTAATAATGAACTTGAGAATCTATTGCAGAGTTTTTCTTCGTCTAGTTCTTTATTATTTATATCTAATACTAAGTGTCCTAGTTCGTGTGCTATCGTAAATCTTTGTCTTGCGCCTTCTTTAATACTATCTAATAATACTATTACAGGTACATTATTTACAATTTCACTTAGACCATCAAAGTCATCAAAACGATTATTAGTGTTTTTTATATATATTATTATAATTCCTAGATTTTCCAATATATTTGTTAAATCTGATATAGGTTGTATTTTTGATATATTTATTTCATTTCTAAATTTATTTGCTGCTTCTTCTGCTTCTTCTAAACTACCACATTTATATTTTTTTATTTTTGAGTTATTTTCTAGTTTGTTCATTTCAATTACTTCAAGATATTTTGCTACTTCTTCTTGTATTATTTCTTGTAGTAACTCAAGATTTTTCCCTTTTAATCTTTGCTTTTTTCTGAATGAAGTAAATTTCATTTGTGGAACTTGGTAAGATTTTAAAAATTCTATTGTTCTTACTTTATATGCATTAGCAAATTCTATAAGTTTTTGTGAGTTAGGTAATATTTCACCTTTTTCATATTTTGATACTGCTGGGGCTGACATATTTAATAGTTTTCCTGCTTCATGTAATGAGATATTGTTTAATAGCCTTACTCTTTTTAGGTTTTTCCCTATTTCATTCATGGTATCCCTCCTTAGTTAATATTTTATCATTAATTTTCTATTTTGTAAACTAAACTATTTTAAAAAAACTCTATTTTGTTATAAAGTTTTTATTCTATTATTATCTATGTTTTTTAATTTCTTCTGGTTCAGTAGTGTTTTTAATTGGTTTTGGTTCATAAGTGTTTTTAATTGGTTCTGCTGCTCTCATTGCATCTTGTTGCATTTGTTTTTCCATAAAATCTCTTTGTTCATTTGCTCTCATTGCATCGTGTTGCATTTGTTTTTCCATAAAATCTCTTTGTTCATTTGCTCTCATTGCATATTCATCTGGATCTGTTATTTCTTCTAGTTCTTTTGTTCCTGTTTTAAATACTGTTTTTGGGACTTTTATTGGTTCTTTCAAATTAAGCAAATTTTTGGTTATTATTATTCCTTTTTTTTCTAATGACTCTTTAAATAATTTTTCACCATTTATTTCCATAGGTTCAGAGGTTGTTTTTCCTTCGGTCATATTTTTTAATTCATTTGCTCTCATTTTTTCTTGTTCTAATTTTTCATATATCATATTACGTAAATCCGCTAATACCGTTGAAAAATCGTCAGTTTCTTCCTTGTAAAACTCCTCTGCTTCAATCCTCATCAACATTTCTTCTAATTCATCTTTGTTTTTTGTTTTAGCAATTTTTTCTTTTAGATATTTAATATATTCAATTTGTTTGTCTTTTTCCATATTTATTCCTCCTAGTCTTATAATAACATATATATATTTTTTTTCAAGTTTTTGTGTTCAAAAAAAATTTTTATATACATTTATTTACAAAAAAAGCCTATTTTTAAAATAGACTTAATTGGCTTGATTCATCCATGCCATCGAATATACCCATTTCTTTCATTTTATCCATAAGTGTTTGTGATATTTTTGCCCTTGTTTGTACTTCTTCTATACTTATGAATTCTCTTTTTTCTCTTTCTGCTACTATGTTTTTAGCTACTGTATCTCCTAGTCCATCTATCGAGTTAAATGGTGGATATATTTCTGTATCGCTTTTAACTTTGAATGTTGTTGCTTCACTTTCGTAAAGGTCTACGTTTAGGAATTTTATTCCTCTAGCTGCTGCTTCTAGACATACGTGAAGTGATTCGTATACTCCGTTATCTTTATTTGTTGCTTCTCTTCCTTTATTTGTTATTTCTAGTAGTTTCATTTTTATTGCGTCGTATCCTTTAATCATTGATTCTACATCAAAGTCTGTTGCTTTACTTGTTAGCCATGATGCATAGAAGTATGCTGGCATATGTACTTTATACCAAGCGATTCTAAATGCACTTATTACGTATGCGGCTGCATGGGCTTTAGGGAACATGTATTTTATTTTTGCACATGAGTCTATAAACCAGTCAGCAATTCCAGCATCTTTCATAGTTTGTTCGTATTCTACCCATTGGTCATGGTCTTTTGGTTTACTTGCTCTTCCTTTTCTTACGAACTCCATTATTTTGAATGCTTTTATTGGTGGCAATCCATTATACATTAGGTATACCATTATATCGTCACGACATCCTATAACTTGACTAAATGGTACTACGTTGTTTTTTATTAGTTCTTGTGCGTTTCCTAGCCATACGTCTGTACCGTGTGAAAGACCTGATATTTTTATTAATTCTGCGAATGTTGTTGGTTTTGTATCAACTAACATTTGTAGTGTAAATTTTGTACCAAATTCAGGAATTCCTAATGTACCTGTTTCACACATTATTTGTTCTTTAGTTACTCCTAATGGTTCAGGGGATAAGAATATTCCCATTGTTTGTTTATCATCTAGTGGTACTGTTGTTACGTCCATTCCAGTTGCGACTTGTATCATTCTAAGTTGGGTTGGGTCTGAGTGTCCTAGTATATCTAGTTTTAATACGTCTTGATCGATTGCGTGGTAATCAAAGTGTGTTGTTCTCCAAGCACTTGTTGGATCGTCTGCAGGGAATTGGAATGGTGTAAAGTCAAATACATCCATATAGTCTGGTATAACTACTATTCCTCCTGGGTGTTGTCCTGTTGTTCTTTTTACTCCTGTACATCCAATTGACAGTCTTTCTATTTCAGCATTACGCATTACTATGTTTTTGTCTTCACAGTATCCTTTTACGAATCCGAATGCTGTTTTTTCTGCTACTGTTCCGATTGTTCCTGCTCTATAAACGTTATCTACTCCGAATAATACTTTTGTATATTCATGGGCTGATGCTTGGTTTAAGTCTGAGAAGTTAAGGTCTATATCTGGAACTTTGTCTGCGTTAAATCCTAGGAATGTTGCGAATGGCATGTCTTGTCCATCTTTTATCATATTTGTATGGCAGTTTGGACATTCATGGTTTGGTAAGTCAAATCCTGATGAGTAGGTTGCTCCTAGTTCGTTTCCTTCATCATCTTGAAATATGCTTAGTTTACATTTATCGCATCTATAGTGTGCTGGTAGTGGGTTTACTTCTGTTATTCCCATCATTGTTGCGACGAAGCTTGATCCAACTGATCCACGGGATCCAACTAGGTATCCGTCATCGTTTGAGTGTTTAACTAGTCTTTGTGCGATAAGGTAGATTGGATCGAATCCTCCACCTATTATTCCTCCTAGTGTTTTTTTAAGTTTTTTTTCTAGTGCTTCTCCTTCTAGTGGTTCTTCACTAGTTTCTTTTACGTTTTGTCTTACTAGGTCTTTTACTGCATCTATTCCTTTTAGTATTATTTCATGTAGTTCTTTAAATGATTCTATTTCTAGTTCTTTTTCTTCTAAATTTTTATCTTTTAAGTTATATTTAATTGTGTTTAAAACTGCATCTCCATATAGTTCTTTTGCTATTCTTTCTTCTATGTTGTATGGAAGGGGTTCTCCATACCATTCTTTAGCTTTGGTGTAAACTAGTTCTGTAACTACTTTTGGACAGTCTAGATAGTTTCCATCTTCTCCTTTTACTCTTGGTGAGAATGGTACTCCTCCTGTTTCTATAATTACTTCTATTATTTCTACCATATCAGCTATTTTATTTGTATTTTCTACTACTATTTGGAATGCTTTTTCAGTTCCTAGGAATTCGAATGCATCTAACATTTCTCTTGTTGTTCTAAAGTGCATTGAAGGAATACTAGTTATATTATTTTTAGCAAGTGGATGTCTTCCTCCTCCTGGTACTTTTTGATTTACTATTATTTCTCTATAGATTTTGTCTTGTTCTTTTAGGTGGTGTACATCTCCTGTTGCGACTATTATTTTTCCTGTTTCTTCTGTTACTCTTACTACTTTTCTTATGTTTTCTAGTATTTCTGCAAGTGACCCAAAGTCATTTGTTTGTAGTAAGTGACTGTAACACTCTGGAGGTTGTACTTCTACATAGTCATAGAATTTTATTAGGTTTGTTAGTTCTTCATCTGATTTGCTTCTTGCTTCTGTAAATATTTCTGATTCGTAGCATCCACTTCCTATTAATAATCCTTCTCTATGTTTTTCTATTTCGCTTCTTAGTATTCTTGGTGTTTTATATAGGTATGTTGTATTAGCAAGTGAGATTATTTTGAATAGGTTTTTTAGTCCTGCTTTATTTAGTGTTAGTATATTTATGTGATGGGCTCTACCATATTTATGTATTTCTTTTTTGTCTACTAACTTGTCTAGATCTGATATTTTTTCTATGTTTCTATCTATTAGTTTTTTCATCATTTTATGAAATACTAGTGCTGTTCCTTCTGCATCGTAGTCTGCTCTATGGTGTGCGTCTTCATCCCATGGTACATCATATCTTTTTACTAATGCGGATAGTCCATGTCTTGCGAAGTTATTGTCTAGTGTTCTTGATAGTTCTAGTGTATCTATTACTGTGTTTGTAAATTTACCAAGGTTGTATTTTTTATAAGCCATTTCTAGGAATGATATATCAAATTTTGCATTGTGGGCAACCATTGGTAAATCTCCAGTCCACTCTATGAAACGTTTTGTTACATTTTCTTCTGTATCTTTATCTTTTAACATTTCATCTGTTATAAGTGTTAGTTCTGTTATTTTTTTAGGTAGTGGACGATTTGGATTTATTAGTTCATCAAATCTATCTATTATTTCTCCATCTTTAATTTTAACAGCACCAATTTCGATCATTTGATCTCCACCTGCAGCATTAAATCCTGTTGTTTCTGTATCGAATACTACAAATGTATTATCTATTAAGTTTGTATCATTTGGTCTTGTTACAATTATTACGGAGTCATCTATCATTGTTAATTCTGTTCCATAGATGGCTTTAAATTTATCTTCCTCATTTTCTACGCCCTTATTCATATCACATACTGTGTGATATACGTCTGGGAATGCTTGGCATCCATTATGATCTGTTATTGCGATAGCTTTATGTCCCCATTTTTTTGCTTGTTTTATAAGTGCTTTTGGTTCTACTAATCCATCCATTTGACTCATTACAGTGTGTGCATGTAGTTCAACACGTTTTTTTTCTGCATCGTCTATTTTTTCTTCAACTTTGTGTTCAATTACGTTCATATCTCTTATTTGGAATGTCAATTCCTTTGCGTATTGATCGTCTTTGATGTTTCCTTTTAGTCTAAACCATGAGCCTGTATTTAGATGTCCTTTTATTGATTTAAATTCTTCTTCATCGTTTACAAATATTTTTGCGTATATACTATCTGTGTTGTCTGTTAGTTTTAGTGTTATTATTTTTAAGTCTGTTTTTGTTTCTATTATTTCTGGATCTGCATAAATGTAGCTTTCAATTGTTACATTGTTTTGTTCTGTCGCAATTTGATCCATTCTTATTGGTTTATCTTCTATTGTTTTTCCTATTACTACGTTTGGATTATCTTTTTCTACTATTAGTGGTGGTCTTTTATAGTCTTTTGGTATGAATCTTTTCTTTTCTTCTTTTGGTTCTTCTGGTGGTGTTGGTTCTACATAGACTACTTCTTTATTTATTTCTTTTTGTATTTCTTCTTGTATTTCGTTATTTAAATTTTCATTTATTTCTATGTTTATATTAGTTTCACCATATCCATATTTTTTTAAATTTGTTTTTAATAAATTAGATATTCCGTTTAGTTTCATTTTTTCTGCAAGATTTGCGACTTCTATGGTTAATGTGTTATTTTCTAGTTTTATATTATTATTTTTAAACATTTGAAGAAGTGGTTGTTCTTCTTTTTTTAAGTCTAAAATATATCCGTAATAGTCTTTTAGATTATCATCATTTATTTCTTGTGGTTTTATAATTATTTCTGTATTGTAGTCTTTAAATCTTAGTTTTAGTTTTTTTACTAGTTCTAGATATGCATCTAATGGTAATATATTTTCTATTTCAAATATAAATGAGTGTATTTTTGTATTTGTGTTTATAATTATTTTTAGATTTCCGTCTTTAAAGTATTTATAGTTTTCTTCATTATATTTTAGTTGTTCTAATAAAAGTTTTAATTTATCGTGCATACTTCTCACCTTTATATATTTTAACAAAAAAAAAGTATTAATTTAATACTTTTAAGATAGTTTTTTTAGTTTTTATTATTTCGCATATAATCGTAAATGTATTACTGAAAATCCAATATAGTTTTATTTTTATTTGATGCTTATATATTTTATTTCTACTGGTTCTCCAATAGCGTTTATTTCTTGTTGTATCTTTGTTATTTTGATAAGATTATTTTTTATCATTTCATCTATTCGTGCCATAAAATATATATCCCCGCAGAAATTACAAATCGAATTTCCCATACATCTTCCAACAAATGTATAGTAATTTATTTCACCACATTGCTTTAATAATTCTAGTATTCTTTCATCTAAGTATTTATAATCATGTGAAACAATTTCATTATTTTCATATATTCTTATATCACTATTTTCTTTTTCTATTTTTTTCCAAAGTTCTTTATATTTATTTTTATTTTCTAATAATTCCTTTTTATCTACTAAGTGTATTATTTCATCTGCTGAATAACCACCAAGTCCACCCCATGTTCTTCCAACTTCACTTATATATATATTTATGTCATCATATTTGCTTAAGTAGTATATTAAGAAGCACATAGTACATACATCTTCATTATCTAATTTTGAGTACCATATTCTTACATCTTTATTAATTTTTATCTTTTCTTCTAGTTCTTTTAGTTTTTCTTTTACATTTACTTTCCAAGGTATTAATTTTCTGATATTTATAGGTATTTCTCTATATTCTTGATTTTCTAGATCTTTTAGTTTTCCGTAACTTAATATCATACAAAAGTTCATAATATCATCTTGTGGAAATTGATTACTTTTTCTTAAAAGTCTTTCTTCGCTTTCTCCTACTGTTATATGTAACATATTTAGTCTCCTTTTTTATTTTATCTCTATTATATTTTCTACATATTTTTCATTTTGTTTGATTATTCTTATTTTATTTATATCTATCAATCTTTTAATTAAAAATATAAATATTGTTTCACTTAAATAATATTTGTTTGTTAGTCTTGAAGCTAATGATATAATACTAGTTTGTTCTTTATTTATTATTTTTGATATTTCATTATCAAAGTAGTCGTATGCTACTGATTTAACTTTACCTTTTTCAATTATTCTTAACTCAGAGTTCTTTTCTTTTATTTTTTCCCATTCTTTAGATAATTTTCTAATATCTTCTTTTAATAAAGTATGTTCAAAACTTAAAAGATTTTTTATTTCTTCAGTTTTCATATATCCTATTGAATACATATTTTTGTCATAATCATCTGAATATATCACTTTTATATTATCCAATTTATCTTTTAAATAATTACATATATATAAAAGTAATATATAACTGTTTATATCATAATGACTTGTCCATATTCTTATATTATATCCTTCATCAATATATTTTTCTAATTCTTTAATACATTCGCTAAAGTTTAACATAATTTCCTCATTATATATTAGTTTTGGCAATATAATACTGTATTCATTAATTTTTGACAAGTTACTTATCGCAAATTCTACATTAAAATCTATTATCTGATTATTTAATTTTGCATTTTCCAGTGTTAGTGAATCTGATCCCCTTAAAACTATTTCTACACATTTTTCCATATTATTTATTCAAATTCCTTTTTTATATATTCAATTAATTCTTTTTCATTATACTCTTCATTATACTTTATTTTAAATTTAACATTAAATGCTGGTTCATCAAATCTAAAATTTGAAGTTACTGCTTCTACGAATTCATTTTCAAATAAGTACATAACTAAATTTTTATAACAATATTCGCAACACATATCTTCTATTATGTATTCCATTTCTTTTAGTTTTGAACATGTTTGTTTATCAAATTCTAGCATTTCTGGATATTTTCTTTTATTATCTATTAATCTAATTATTTCTAATGGTGTTATTTTATTTGTATGTTTTATATTTATTACTGTTTCAAAACATTTTCTTGCCGAACTATCATCAACTATGCTAATATCTATTATTTCTTTTTGATGTTTTAAATTTTCTTTTATGTTATCTTCAAATATATCATATATTATTCTCATATTGTCACCTTCTTTATATGGTAAAAAAGTATTATTTAAATACTTTTTTGTTTATTATATTTTCTTGTAAGATATGCGCTTATCCCTAATAGCCAAGTTATTGTTATAACTATCCACGATATGAATATAAAGTCACTTAAAGTAATATATCCAATTGGAGTTTTTGATAATCCGGCTATGTTTATTATTGATCCAACTATATTTAATATATTTAATACAAATAATGTTGATAAATTATTTGTTGTTTTATTTATTGATCCACCAAATGTACTTTTTTTAAATGTTTTCATTATAAATATGAAAGTTATTAAATTTACAATGAGAGCACAGAAGTTGATACAAATTGAGATTGTTTCAATTGTTACTATTTCAAGATTAAATGGTATTAATACAAATGGTTGCATAATCCATAGGATATTAATTATTATCAATATTATATCTAATGCCTTCTTAAATAATTTTCCATTCTCAACAATTTCTCTTTCGTCTGCTTGTGATTCTAATATTTTATCTATTTTAGCTTGTTTCATATAAATCTTCCTTTCTTAACTTAAATAGTATGTTTTGTTTTTAAATTCTTCTATTGTGTCTTCCATTTTGTTTGTTGATAATCTTTGTGCATAATTTTTTATTTTATCTAATAATTGAATTATTATATTATCTCCTAATACTATTTCACATGATACTAGTTGTTCTGCTGGAATACATATAATACCATCTGCTTTAGCAAAGCTAAGTTTTCTTTCACTGTATATTGATTGTGGAATAAATATGTATCTTTCACAGTCTTTATTAAATCTGTTTACTTTACTTGTTAATGGCATTATGTATGCATATTCTTTTGAATCAATTGTTTTGTTAAATAAGAATATACATGGTCTATGATTTTTTTTGTCTTTTGCTCCATCTGAAAAATTTAGAGAATTTGTTACTACAATTGTTCCTGTTTTCATATATTTCCCCCTTGTTACAATTATTTAATTTTTTTATATAAATATATAGATTCTGCTAGTATTATCATAAATGATACTGGTACGCCAATTAGAAACATATAAGTTCCTATTGTTTGTATATTTTCTGGAAATAGCAAACTAATTATATAATCTACAATACCATGTATATTTAAAATGTGAAATGTTGATAGTTCATATGTTATTTTATTAATACTTCCTTCGAATGTCCCTATTTTTACAGTTTTTAGTACTCCTATAAATGTTGAAAGGTTAATTGTACACATTATTAATTCAATCATTAATCTCATAATTGTATGATCAAATGATGTTTTTCCAAAGCAGAAACTAATAAAATATATAATGTTTGTTACTATAACTATTATCTCTAATATTCTTTTATAAATTTTTCCATTTTCTAAGATTGCTCTTTCATCTGATTTTTTTTCTAATGCTTTTTCTATTTTATTCATTTTCATCCTCCCAAAATAAATCATCTAATTTTTTATCTAATGTTTTGCATATTTTTATGCATAGGTTAATTGTTGGATTATAGTCTCCTTTTTCTATTGCGATTATTGTTTGTCTTGATACTCCTACTTTATTTGCTAGATCTTCTTGTGACATATCTTTTAGTACTCTTGCACTTTTTAGTTTTACATTTTTCATACTTCCCTCCCTTTCATGAACATATTGTAGCATCAAAATTACATTGTGTCAAGTATTTTTTACATTTTGTAACATTTTTTTTATTGATTGAGCTCTTGGTAGAACTGATTTTAAACATATAAAAATGAGTTTAATAACTCACTTTTTTTTTGATAGTTTTTCCTTCATTTTTAGTAAAAAAAGAGTAGATTAATTAATTTCTATAATTTTTACATTATATGGATTAATTATATCTACTGTTACTATGTCATTTATTTTTTTATTAAGTAGTGCTTTTCCTAATGGAGATTCATATGAGATTTTATTGTTTTGAATGTCTGATTCATTTTGTCCTACGATTTCGTATGTTTCCATATCATTATCTATTTCTATTGTTACTTTTGAACCTATTTCTACTGTGTTATTGTTCTTTTTTTCATATATTTTTGAATTTGTTAATTGTTTTTCAAGTTCATAGATTCTATTTTCTGTTTGTATGAAGTCATCACATACTGCATCATATTCTGAGTTTTCTCTTAAATCTCCTAGACTAGTTGCGAATTTTAGTTGTTTAGATAGTTCTACTCTTTTTATTTTAGTTAAATAAGCCAGTTCTTCTTTAATTCTTTTTTGACCTTCAATAGTAAGATATTTCATTATTCCTCCTATCTTGGTCTTTGAAAACTGAGTTATCTTTGAAAACTTATATTAAGTATATCATTTTTATATTGTTTGTCAATTGTTATTTTATATATTTATTTATATCTAGATGTTTGATTTTGTTTTTATCAAATTCTATTAGTTCTGGATTTAGTGATATTTCCATGTTTTTAATTGTTGATGTTATATATTTTTTTGTATTTCTTTTGGGTATTATTATTTTTTTATCTATTAATGGTTTTATTTTTTCTTCTAGTGTTTTTGTTATTTTTTCTTTTGAATTATATCTATTATATATTGTTATTAGATCTTTTATTGTTATGTTTCCATTCATTGTTAGTAGGTATTCTAACATTTGTAGATCATATTTTGATAGGTATTCGTTTGTGTTTTCTTCTATATTGTGTATTATATATTCTTTTTCTAGTTCTTGTTCTACTGATTCTAACATGTATTTTATAAATAGTGTTAGGTCTCCGTGTGTTCTTCCTTTTATTATGTTTGGTTCATAGTTTTTTTGATTGAATGCGATGGCTCTATTGAATATTATGTATGGGTAATTTTTATTATTTAACAGATACCACATTGCGACTGTTCTACTAGTTCTTCCATTTACATCAAAGTATGGATGAATATATACAAAGTAAAAGTGCATTATTTGTGATTTTATAAATTTATCTATTTCTGTTTGTTCTAGTATTTGATCATTTATAAAGTCAAATAGTTGATTCATGTGATAATCTATTTTGTTTTCATCTATTCCCATATATGGTTCTACATCTAGTCTGTTTCCTTTTATTATATATACAGGAGCTGTTCGATAGTATTCTCCCATTCTTTTTCTATCTCTTGGTTCTAGTATATTTTCACTTAATAATTGATATAGTTCTTTTAATGTATCTTTGTTTATATTTTTATGTGTTAGTATATATTGGTATCCATGATATAGATTTATTATTCTTTGTCTTTCTGTTTTAGACAAGTTGTCTTTTCTTTGTGTTATTACTTTATCTATGATTGAAAGATCGTCTTTTATGCCTTCTATTACGTTATTTGATTTTATTTCTTGGCTTATCATCATTGTTCTTGCAAATTTTAGTGTTTTCATGTAGTCTAAGTCTTCTAAGAATTCTAATAGTTCTTCTTCTTGTGGTTTTATGTATTCTCTATTAATTCTTATATTTGAATCTTGTATTGTTTCTAAGTTTAAGTTTATGAATTTTGTCATATTATTCCTCCGTTGAGGGTTATTTTAACATATACGCATTCCTTTTACAATGAAAAAAATTCAGATATGAACTGAACCCCAAAAGTTGGACAGTTTATAAATAGTTTCTAATTAGAGGATTGTAACCTGTAATTTACAGGAGACAATCCTTTTAATTTCACTTTAATTCTATCATAATTATAATAATTAA
>Ga0247611_10007285_pt1 | contig 13937 bp, 14 predicted proteins | sample 177DNAGHGhighgp2_FD_192422 | JGI IMG/M metagenome (GOLD analysis project Ga0247611, IMG submission 192422) | Sheep rumen microbial communities from Palmerston North, Manawatu-Wanganui, New Zealand - 1770 DNA GHGhigh gp2 | ecosystem: Host-associated > Mammals > Digestive system > Stomach > Rumen...
TATCGAGTTGGCGACAACTACCTCTCTTGGGACTTTCACCCTAGACATATAGCATGCCCGACATACAGAAAAAAAGGATGCAAAATTCATTTGCATCCAAAACAATTATTGTAATTGCTTACATTTTTTAATAAATATTATTATTTAGATTCAGTTTCGATTACAGCATAATCTCCATCTTCACGAAGATAGATAACGTTAGTTTTCTTTGTTTCCTTGTCAAGGTAAATAAAGAAATCATGTCCTAATAATTCCATTTGATCTAATGCTTCTTCTCTAGTCATTGGAACTAAATCAACATGCTTATCTCTAACGAATTTTGCATTGTTTTCAGCTTCAACTGGCTCTTCAGCATGACGAATAGATTTTTTACCTAATTTATCTCTAGTCTTGTCATTATATCTTCTAACTTGAGTCATTAATTTATCAATCGCACCATCGATAGCTGCATAAATATCAGTATCAGAAACCTCCGCTCTTAAGATAATATTCTTTGTAGGAATTGTAACCTCTACTTTATGGAAAGACTTATATACCTTGCATACAACTCTAGCTGATACAGAATCAAAATCTTGAATCATATGCTCTAGCTTTCCAAGCTTTTTAACCGCATACTCCTTGTTTGCATCAGATGGATTAAATCCATTCTTTCCTACTACTTCAATTCTCATATAGATCACCTCTAGCCTTATTATAGCAATAAATTTAAGCGTTTTCAATTATTTATGGAAATATTCTTATTCTTTCATTGTAAAACATAAGATTGCTAAATTCTTTTTTAAGAGCTTAGAATACATATCCATGATTTCTAAGAAATCATCATTTAATATAACATGATCTAAAAATATAGCATAAAAACCTTTCCTATACATATTAGATATAAATAATTTTGAATATTCTTTTACGAAGCCATTATATTCAATTCTATTCTTTTTATTAAACATTGATATTATGACACATTTATATTTATCTAATTGTATAGCTTCATAATTTAGATTTATAGGATATTTTTTATAGCATCTATTACAAACATATTCCTTTTCAGTTTTAAATAAATCTAAAATTCTCCTTTTAATATAAAATAATTCATTACATATAACACATCTCATTTTTTTATCCTCCTATATAATAATAGGCAAAAAAAATAAGGATTTTGGAAAATCCTTAAAATTTTTTTAATTTTTTCACTATTTTTTCACATGCACGCATTACTACAGTATCGTGTATATCCTGTTTTACTACATCATAGCCCATTTTTGTATATAGATTAACTGAATAGGTATTAGTATTTCTTGTTAATAATCTAATACTATCAAATCCTACCTTTTCAACATATCCTAAAATTTTTTGAGCATAGCCATGTCTCCTAAATTCTGGATGAACCATTACTCTTTGGACTAGACAAAAATTCTTATGATTTTTATAATATTTTTCATATTTATCAGTCTTATTAGGATAATATACTAAGAATGCAACTGCATGACCTGAGGCTTCATATACGATTGAATTACCGCTTAATAGGTCATCTCTTATTATTTCTCTAGTTGGATAGTTGGCATCCCAAATATTCAATTTTCTTTCATGCATATCTCTTTTACAAAGATCTAGCATTTCCATAATGTCATCTAAATCATCGATTGTGCCATATCTAACCATTAATCATATATACAAGCTTAAAAAATTAAGCTTGATTCCTTTCTAGAGATTTAATAATTATTTTAATAATTTTTGTAATTCTTCAACCTTATCTAGCTTTTCCCAAGGTAAATCTAGATCACTTCTTCCGAAATGTCCGTATGCAGCAGTTTGCTTATAAATAGGACGTTTTAAATCAAGTGATGCAATAATACCCTTAGGTGTTAATTTAAATAATTTTAATATAGCATCTTGAATCTTTTCTTCAGATACAACAGCTGTACCAAATGTATCTACTAATACGCTTGTTGGTTGTGCTACACCAATTGCATATGATAATTGGATTTGACATTTTTTACATAATTTAGCAGCTACTATATTTTTAGCAATATATCTTGCCATATATGAAGCTGATCTATCTACCTTAGATGGATCTTTACCAGAGAATGCTCCACCACCATGGCATGCAGCTCCGCCATATGTATCAACAATTATCTTTCTTCCTGTTAAACCAGAATCTCCTGCAGGTCCACCAATTACAAATCTTCCTGTTGGATTAAATAAGAATTTTGTTTCATTATCAATTAAGCATTTAGGTACTACATATTCAACAACCTCACGCTTAATATCTTTAGCAAGATCTTTCATGGATACTTCTGGTGCATGTTGAGTAGATATTAGGATAGTATCAATTCTTTTAATTGTATTATCATCATTATATTCAACTGTAACCTGAGTCTTTCCATCTGGTCTTAAATATGGTAATGTTCCATCTTTTCTAACGTCTGTTAATCTCTTAGCTAATTTATGAGCTAAAGTTATTGCAAGAGGCATATATTCAGGTGTTTCATCGCATGCATAACCAAACATTATACCTTGGTCTCCTGCACCTTGCTCATGGTCATCTGATTCATCAACACCCATAGCTATATCAGGTGATTGAGGATCAATTGCTGATAAAACAGCTAAATTATCAGCATCAAATCCAAATTTACCTCTAACATATCCTATTTCTTTTACTGTATCTCTAACTACCTTTTGTAAATCAACATAATGAGTTGTTGATATTTCTCCAAATACCATTACCATTCCTGTTGTACAAATAGTTTCACATGCAACTCTACCATTTGGGTCATGTGCTAAAATATCATCTAATATTGCATCACTTATTTGATCAGCTATCTTATCTGGATGACCCTCTGTAACTGATTCTGATGTAAAAAATCTTCTCATAATTAAATCCTTTCTTTTAATGCTTTAGCAAGCTGATCTGCACAGCTTGTTTTTTTTACTCCACATAAATTTCCTTCTAATATTTCAATAACTTTAGAAGCTTCCATTCCTTCAACTAATTTAGCAATAGCCTTTAAATTGCCATTACAGCCTCCAAAGAAAACTACATCGTGAACTCTATTTTCACTATCTAGTTCAAAATTAATTTGTTTAGAACAAGTTCCTTTTGTAAAATATGTATACATTTTTATACCTCATCATATATTTGTTCAAAATCTGTTTGGAATTTAATAAATCTTTCGTATACCTCTGAATCAAAATATACGATACATTGATTTGTTATAAACGCTACTGCCTTTTGATGATTATATGGTCTTTTGTATGATTTAACACTTCTTAAGGTTACATATAATTCACAAATCAATATTATATCAGATTCCTTATTACTTTGAATCTTTCTTTCATTTGATTTAAATTCATCTGTATCAGAGCCTTCTAGGGCAGCTCTTACTATATCTTCACATTTTCTAGATAATTGGAATCTAGAAATAAGCTTTGAGCCTAATTCGGTTTGTCTTCTTAAGGATTCAAATTTTTCATCCTCGGATAAATTATTTTGATTAAATGAAATAGTATTATTAATATGAATTTCAGCAAATTCAGCTATCGATTCACATTTTTTAACATCTAATGATAATAATGAAGCGAGCTTTTTAGACATCAATGATATTATATGGATATTTTTCTTATCCTCCTCAGAAATATTTCCTTGAGATAATGTAACATCAAATATTTCTGTAACTACATTAGTAAAATCCTCTTGAACCTCTCTACGCTTCATTAATTCCTTTTTACGTTCCTCTTGCATATATGATGCCATCGAAACATAAATATATAATACAAGCATAAACATAGCTAATAATACTGTTCTTAATACTATATCTCTAAATGGCTCCGACACAATAAAGGCTCCAAAGAATTCAAAACCTGAATTATATTCTTTAGCCATTTCAAACACATTATAGGTTACTATAAAATGTAAGACTGTAACAATAATAAATAACCATAAGAAAATATTTTTTAATAGCTTCTTATCCTGATAGAAAGCACATATCGCCAGTGAATAATATAATAATATATATCCAACCTCAGTTAAGAAAGCAATTGATCCATATTTTAATTTAATATAGACAATAATAGCTGATAAGAACATGTAAAAGCACGCAACATACATTGCTATTAGCTGACTCATATTATCTTCTGGTCCTTTTTTAATCAGCTTTTTTAAGGTATTATTGACAATAAATGTTACTGGGAATAATAAAATTGTTAATACCCATGTAGACCAGTCCTTAGTATCACCTATAGCTATTAAGAAAAATATTAATGTATAAAATATATTTGATAAGAAAATAATATTTTTTATAACTGTATTTTTTCTAAATAATACTTGGTTATCATTAGTAATATCAATTCCAGTTTCAAAACCGAATTGCTTATTAAAGAAGGTATTATTTTGTATTTTTAATTTTATCTTATTTTTCAAATTATCAAAAAATGACAAAATACCACCTCCATTAACCAAATATGATTTTATCATATTTAGGATTTTATTTCACTAGATATTATATTACCTTCAATAAAAATCTTTTGACCATTTGAAAAATCTTTTCCACTTATTCTATTTTTACCTGGCATTTGAACCTCTAATAAATCTATTGGATAATCCTTAGTCATTATAGTTATTCCCTTTTTAGTTGAAATAACTGTTCCAGGGTTAGACTTAGATGTCAAATTAGATATTTTAGCTTTAAATACCTTAAGCTTAATTCCATTACAATTAATATAAGCACCTGGCTCGTATGCTAAGCCTCTAATTTTATTAATTATATCTTTAGCATTCATATCTAATTTTATTTCTTCTTCCTCTTTTGAAATATTTGGGGAATATGTAGCATTATTATCATCTTGAGGAATACCTTGATTCTTACCTGATATTATATCAGGTAGAGTTTCTATTAATAAATCTCTTCCTAAATATGATAATTTTTCAAATAACGATGTATTATTATCTTCATCTAATATTTTATATGTAGCTTTGGAATATACTTTTCCTGCATCAAGCTTTTTAGCCATTTCCATTATACATACACCACTATATTCATCACCTTCCATTAAGCATCTTTGAATAGGTGCTCCACCTCTATGCTTAGGTAATAATGAGCCGTGTACATTTAATGCATATTTAAATGCTTTTAAAATTTTTGATGGTATATATTGTCCGTATGCAGCTGTAATCATTATATCTGCATCAATATTAATAATTTTATCAGCCTCATCCTTTATTGATTCAGGCTGGAATAAATTTAAATTATTTTCTTTAGCATATTTAGCAACTGGTGTATCAACAAATTGATTTTTCTTTTTCGCTCTATTAGGCTGTGATATTACTAAAGCTATTTCATATTCTTTATTTAATGCATCTAAAATTGGTACAGCAAATTCAGGTGTACCTAAAAATACAATTTTCATATTATCCCTCCTAGAATCTTGTGATATTTAATGATACTTTTTTATCATTTTGATATATTGGATATATATTTTTTATTTCGTCTAATATAATATCTTCAGCTGCTAAAATTGTAATAATAAATCTAAAAATATCATTTTTCTTAAATAAAGGTGCCTCTGCAGGACCTAATATTTTTGAATTAATGGATAATGCTTTTAATCTTTTAGCTATTTTTTTAGCTTCTTCGAATGCAATACTTGCATCCGATGATTCAACCATTATTTCAATCATTGATGAAAATGGAGGAAGCATTTGTAATTTTCTTCTTTCTATTTCGTAGCTATAAAATGATTGATAATCATGCTTAGCTGCAGATTTAATAACAAAATTATCAGGGCTATAGGTTTGAATTATAATATTTCCATCCTTCTTAGCTCTACCAGCTCTACCTGATACCTGCTCAATTAGATTATATGCAACCATAGATGCATCAAAGCTTGGATATTGTAATGCTATATCAGCATTTAATACACCAACCAATGTTACATCCTCAAAATCTAATCCTTTAGTAATCATTTGGGTACCAATTAATATATCAGCATCATGATTTTTAAATGTCTTATATGCATATTCATAATCAGACATTTTACTAACAGTATCTAAATCTACTCTTAATGTTTTAGCTTCAGGTAATATTCTATTTACCTCTTCTAATATTTTTTCTGTACCATTTCCTACAAACCTAATTTTATCACTTCCACAAAATGGACAAGTTGTAGGATTAGATATTTTATATCCACAATAATGACATGATAATGTATTAGTTCTTTTATGATATGTAAGAGACGCATCACAATGAGGACATTTGATAGCTTCACCACATGATCTACACATTACAAATGATGAATATCCTCTTCTATTTAAGAATAAAATAGATTGTTCATGCTTATTATATGTATTAATAATTTCATCATGTAATTTTCTTGAAAATACTTTATTATTACCTGATTTTAATTCATCACACATATCTATTATTTTAGCATCTGGTAATTTTTTGCCATTAGCTCTATCAGGTAATGTTAATAATTTATATTCACCATTAGTTGCCATATAATAATCTATTACATCAGGTGTTGCAGAGCCTAATAATAATGGAACATTATATAGCTTACATCTTAAGCCTGCGATTTCTTTTGCATCATATTTTGGATTATTAGTTTGCTTATACGATGATTCATGGCATTCATCTATTATTACAATACCTAAATTATTTAGTGGTGCAAATATTGCAGATCTAGCACCTACTACTATTTTTACATCATTATTAATGATTCTTTTCCATTCATCATATTTATCTTTAATAGATAATCTTGAATGTAAGATAGCAATTAAATCACCAAATCTATTTTTAAATAATGAAGTAATTTGAGGTGTTAAAGAAATTTCAGGTACTAGCATAATAGCAGTTTTATTATTCTCTAAGCATTTTTCAATTAATTTCATATATACTTCAGTTTTACCTGATCCTGTTACACCATGTAATAAATATGTATTATATGTATTTAAATCAATTGAAGATAATACTTCATTTGTTTTTTATTTAATTCAACCTTTTTGTAATCTATATTTACTTTCTTTATTTCGGGTTCTATTTCTCTTTTATATATAGAAATTATTCCTAATTCCTCTAATGATTTAATAATTAATTTAGAATAACCAGAATCTTCAATTAAAATATTTAATTCAATATCTTCATTTAATTCCTCTAAATAATTATATAAGCCTCTTTGTTTAGGTGTTTTAGGTTCAATACCATTATTTTCAAAATGAACTATTTCTTCATATTTATCATTTCTATTTTTAGATATTTTAGTATCTAAAACTAAATTTATATTATCGATATTTTTATATATTAATTCTCTATTTATAGGTGGCTGATTATCAATTATTAATTCATTTCTTGATTTAAATAATTCTTTTAATTCATCATTTAATTTATTTTTATCAACTACTCTAACTATCTTTTGATATTTAATTTTTAAAGCAGTTGGAATCATTGTTTCGAGCGCTGTAGCATAAAATGTAAAATTATTTTCAGCTATATATTTGGCAATATTTACAAATTCTTCATTCAATACTCTTTTAACATCAATAGTATCAGCTATTTCTTTTAATTCCTTTTTAGAATCGCTTAATTCCTTTATTCCAATAACAAAGCCAGTCCTAATAAGCTTTCCAAATGGAACCTTAACTCTTGAGCCAATTTTAATTATATCAGTTAAATATGGGGGAATAATATAATCAAAGCTTCTATTAACTTGCTTATTTTTAACATCAACTATAATTTCAGCTATCAAATTATTACCTCCTCAAAAAATAAAACCACCTAATGGTGGCTATATTATCTAATCATGCCATCACTCAAGCTTTAGCACCTAATTTAATAGGTTGCTTGGTAGTCACAGAGCTTGCCTCTCGTACCATCTTTATGACAATAAAATTATACAATTATTATATTAATAATACAATAGTATTAAATAATAATTTTAGAATAATGAAACAGCTTTTCCAATTTTTTCATCAACGAGGTTAAATGAAGATATTGGTCTTAATACCGCTTTTAAAACAATGAATAAAACTAAAGATTGTGGTAATAGATAAACTAAATTCTTAGGTAATGATATTGTTAGCATATATGTAATAGTTTGATCATAATTGAAATTAGATATAATTGCCCAAGATATTGAACCAATTATAACATTACATAATATATTTACTATTACTCTTGCGATAAAGCATCTAGTAAATGTTACATATGTTTTATGTAAGCATAATGCATATGTAAAGCATGCAACCATAGATTGAATAGTATAGCCTATGAAAAACATTCCATCTGGCTTTATTAAATATCCGATTACATCAGATAATACACCAATTAAAAGTGATGGATATGGACCAAATAGCATACAAGCTATACCTAAGAATAAAAATCCAAAGCCTATGCCAAGCTCTCCAAAGCCTGATGGAATAGGTATGAATTTAGATATCATTACAAATGATAATAATAATGCAATTAAAATTAATGTTCTAATATCCTTAAATGCTTTTAATGAATCCTTAAAAAATGATTTGTGAAATGGAGTTCTATATATATTTTTATTATCAAAATCTCTAATTATTATTTTATCAATTTTGGTAGATAATACTATTAATAATATGATTGATATTAAAAATGATCCAAATGTAAATGAAATAATCCAAATTAAATAATATTTAATCTTATATGCTTCATTTAAGCTATGAGCATCAGGATTGGAATATTCTACAATTATTTTACCATTTTGATCTAATGAATTAGATTTATAAAAATCATTATCAAAGATTTTAAATATTTGATGACCTTCTTTTATTCCATTTTCACTAAATGTATTAATTTCTTCATCAGTAATAAATGGTAATAATGTTAAATGCTTTAAAAAGCCTTTAGCTGCAACATCATTATATTCATTTGTTTTACCATCCTTAGATACTTTAAATGAATCAGGATTAGCTTTTATTGTATAATAATCATTATTTTTAATAATTAAAATATCAGATTCTTTTATTTCAACAAATTTATATGTAGATACATATGAGCCTGTTTCTAAGCTTTTATATATTTTAGTGCATCTTTCTATATTTTCTTTACTAATTAAATTTTTATAATTGAAATTTTCTAAATTAGCTTCATTAGTATATTTAAAATTTAAGATGACATAGCTATTTTCTTCATATTTGTTATGATATGTTCTATCAGCTATAACAAGGCCAGTTAATAAGCCTATTAGCGATAGCATTAAAATAATTATCCATCCTTTTTTTAAAGAATGCATAAATCTTTGCATAAATGATAATTTTAGTTCTTCTTGTTCTTCTATTTTGTTTTCTTCCATAATAAAAAAGCCTCCAAATTTAATTCAGAAGCCGCTATAAAAATAACACTATTTTTTACAGCGGACGCGCAAAATTACCGCCACCATTTGTGTTCGTCCATACCCAACATCCCGTGATATGGCACTTTACGCAATTTTGCTACTCTGTTTTATAAAATACTCTATAAGTATAACAATAAATAGTGTTATTATCAAGTCAATATTTTATTAATTATTTGTTTCTGTTAAATATTTTAGCATTTGGAATGCAACAATACGCTTAGCATTCTTCTTTGATGTATCTTCAGCTGAATATGATTCTTTAATTCCATCTATTGTAATTCTGCATTTCCAAATATCAATTCCATTATTTGTACCCTTCATTGAAATCTTATATTGAGGCTGTGGTATAAAGCCTTTTACAAATAATTCATCTAATTGATTAATACATTTATCTTGGTCAGGGTATCCTACAATATCTGTCATTTTTAATAATAAATTATTATCAATTAAATATTCATCAGCTATTTTTGCAGCTACGTTTGCTGCTAAAAATTTAGATGTACCATTTCCGATAAATTCATTATCAATTTCATTTAATTTAATAATTGCTTTAGCATTATCATATTTAATTGAAGGATATTCTTTATATTTTCTTTTATTCCATAAATAAATATCTTTTAGCTTATTATCATCTGAATTTAGATTTAATACTAAATAATCAAATAGATTTAACCATTCTTCTATTTTAATAAAATCATTAGAATCTAGATAATATGCTGCAATAATAGATTTAAATAATTCTATTTTATTATCATATATAAAATCATCTAGATGAATTTTATTTGCTCTATCTAATATATATTCATCTGATTTAATATTTTGAATAATATTTATTAATGATTCATTATCAAAAATAGATTTTGAGTTATCAAATAATTCTTTATTAATCATATTATTAATACAAAAATCAATAATTGAAGAACCAAAATTAATTAATCTTTCGCTTAAATTAGATGCTTCATCTAATAGATTTTTATTATTGAAATTGTATTTTAATACTTCTTCTAATTTTACTAAATCCATATATACCTCCCAAAACACATTATTAATATTATCATAAAAATATAAAATAATCTATAAAATAGTATGCTTAAATAATAAAGATAATGTAAAGTTTAGAGATTGATATTATTTATAATAATACAAAAGAAATAATATAGCATTAATTATTAAATGCATTAAAAATCGGATGATTATAATCTAAATTATAAATAAAGAATGAATGAATTGATGCTGTTTCGATGTCATACCAATCATAATATATTATACTTTCTGTTTGAAAATCATATTCCAAAGTTAACAAATGCTTTTCGAAACTACATAGTATATATATTTTTTGATTACATACCAAATAGCTATCTATTCGTTGAAATATAGAATTTTTATATAATTTTTTAAAACATTCATTTGTCTTCAATAAATCTAAGTTAACTGTTTTTTTAATATCTTCATCATTTTTTTTAATTTGCAATGTTGCTGAATCGATTTTTGATGAGTCAATAATATATAAATCATCATCTCTTATTTTATAATAATAATCCTTTTCAATCTGTTCAATTAAATTTATATTAATATCATATTTAAAAAAACCATTTAGATTTTTAAAATATACAGTGTTATTATTATAAAAAATCGTAAAATTAATGATAGGAATACTTTTAGAAAACAATTTTATATTTTCTTGATCATCATTTAAGAAATAAAAGTCTTTATCATAATAAATATATGAGTTATCACCAATCCATACTACATTTTTTTCATTTTTATACTTTTTATTATCATAATAAACGTATTCATCATCCAAATATATTATTTTTTTATTATGTGGGTAGCTTTTTATAAAATCAGTATTAGCTCTAAGAATAGTTATAATTATAATTTCAGAAATTATAATTATGGTAAAAACAATAATTTCAGTAATTAAAATCTTTCTTAATTTTTTTTCATAATTATTCATTTACACACCTCAAAAATGAAAATATTTTAAAAGTGGATATCCAACATTTTCAGTAATAAAAAAAATTTTTACACCATTACTGTCATTAGCTTTAAGCCAATCATAATAATCTAATCTATCATTTTCGTAATCATATTTTAAAATTAATTCATAATATTCATAGGTGCTAAGATTTTTGTGAGTAGAGCCAATGTCAACAGTAAAATATATATTTGAACCATCAATAATAAATCCTACTCCAGGTATTCCTATTTTAGGTATATATACTTCAGTTACGTCAGTTATCATTGTTTTCATTTTCATTACAATTTCACAATTTATAAAATCCTTAATACTAATAGATTTATTAGATGAATCTTTTAAATTATGAATAATTAAATCATTATTATTCCATTCAATTCTAAATGAATCACCATATAGTGCGTCTTCAAATATTAATCCATCAATAGCTTCCATATTTTTAGTAAAAATATCATATTTATAGTATTTTTTCCCAACGCATGATATATAAAGAAAAGAATCTCTTTTAACAATTTTTAAAACATTATATTCTTTATAATCAAATAATTCATTTCTAATATTATAATCTTCATATATTAGCTTTTGGTTTTCCTCATATATTATGCATGTATCATCAACCCAAAAAAAAGTAACATCATCACCATAATAAATAGATTGTTCCTTATAATTTAAATGGCTATAGCATGAATAAACAATTTTGCCTTTATGTTCGTAATTATAAATTGATAAATTATGTTGATCTACTTCAATTCTTCCCAAAACAATTAAAATTATTCCTAATAAGAAAAACAAAACAAAAAGTGGTCCTACAATTGATATGAATATTATCCCTTTTTTCACTTCAAAACCTCCTTTATTAATTTTTGGGTAATGAATAAATCAATAAATTAATGGATTATAATATCTAGAATTTAGATAATACATATTAGATTCCGTATCATAATAATATGATTTATACCTAATTGGATTTATATTCACTGTACTACAAGTATTATTATTCTATATAATCTTTACGTAAAATTGTAATAATTGTAAAAATAATATCTAATTATTATGTATATAAGTTTTTCTTAATAAAATCTTCAAATTCTTTTGTATCAGAATACGAAAAAATTTTGTTATTGTGAAACATTGCTGAAAAAACTATTTCTTTCTTTTGATCATTATATGAAAACCAATATGATTTTGTTCTCATATTATTTTCATACTTTGCGATCATGTATTCATTGAAATTCATATTAATGTTATAATACATTTCTTTAAAAATCCAATTATCAATTTGATAACTGTCAAATTTTATTGTTGGCCTAAAATGGACAGCTGTTGTTATAAACCTATAACTAGATATAATATCATTTTTATACTTGTCATAAGCATCATTTAATTTAATAATTAATGAATATGATTCATTTGTATAATGATTATAGAGCATATTAAAATTTGGAAAAATGCTTTTTTTCCCATATCGATAATAAAATTCTATATCGAATTTTTCTTCATATTTCTTATAATCAATGTGCTCTTTGAAAAAATTATAAATCTCATCATCAATATATTTTTTTTCATTATTTGAATCTAAGATGGAATAATCATATCCTTCAAAAGGTTTAATGCATTCGTTATATATAAGTACAAAGAAGAAAAACGAAACAAATGCTGATATAAATACCAAAAAAACAAATCTTTTCTTTTTCATATCGTAACCACCCATTATGTATAAAGATTATTATAAAGATGTTCTTTTAAAATATCAAAAGATGCATAATTACCGAAACTTGTTCCTTCGTCAAGTATTGAAAAAACAACCTCTCTTTTTTGGTCATTATATGAAAACCAAAATGATACTTTACGGCCATTACATTCGTATGAGACTCTTTCATCTTCTGATTTAAAATCTATAAATGTATAATTTATTTCGTTAAAAATAAACCCATTTATTGAAATATCTTTATAAAATTCATAATAATTTCCATATTCTACTGGAGTTTTTAAAAAAGAATAATTATCTAATATATTTTTTTTTAAAATATCATAATCATTTTCCGCTTTTACAATATATGAATATCCATAATATGCATAATTTTCAGTTAATATTGGAAATATTGAACAAGGAGTTTTAAAAATAAAATTATAATAAAAATTTGTTTCGTAATTTTCACTATATTGTTTATACTTAATAAAATTATAAAAATCGTAATATTCTTTCTTTAAAATACCATCTTCTTCTTTATAATTTTCAATATAATTAATATTATATACATAATATGGCTTTATTATTTTATAATATACTAGCAAATATATTGTAAATAACAAAACAAATGTTGGAGGTAACAATATTATCATAATATTGATTTTTTTAAATATATTTTTTTTAGAAAAAATCATAAAACCATGCCCATCCATCTTCGTTTGATTAAATGTTTATATCGTACTTCTAATTAAATATTAAATCAAAGAAAAAAAATTATCAACCATAAAAAGAAAAAAAGCCCATTTTAGGAGACTGCTGAAAATGGTATGTATTTTTCGCAGTTAAAATTAAGTCAAAAATAAAAATGAAGATTTTATGATTTAAAAGTCATAATTTCTTCATTTTTTTATTATA
>Ga0247611_10007286_pt1 | contig 13936 bp, 11 predicted proteins | sample 177DNAGHGhighgp2_FD_192422 | JGI IMG/M metagenome (GOLD analysis project Ga0247611, IMG submission 192422) | Sheep rumen microbial communities from Palmerston North, Manawatu-Wanganui, New Zealand - 1770 DNA GHGhigh gp2 | ecosystem: Host-associated > Mammals > Digestive system > Stomach > Rumen...
CCAAGGAAACAGGCGTGCTTACAACTTCAGCCACAGTGGAGATAGCAAGTATTGTTGGTATAAAAATAGTTGTATGTGCTTCTATTGGTGGAATTATAAATGGAGCAGATCAAAGCTTAAATGTTTCTCCAGATATTGATGAATTGTCAAAAAAGGATGTATTAATTGTATGTTCAGGAATTAAGCCAGGATGCGATGTAACAAGAACTCTTGAATTAATAGAAACAAGGGGTATTTGTGTGGCTGGATTTAAGACGGAAGAGGTGCCTTGCCTTTTTTATTTAGATAAAGACGCTAAAGTCAATTATTGCCTTGATACACCACAGGCAGTTGCTCTTGCTTACAATGTAAAAAGAGAGTTGGGTGTGGAATCTTCTTTAGTTGTTATGAATCCTGTTAATAAGAACAATTTATTGTCTAAGGAAGAATTTGGAAATGCACTTAATATTGCTTTCGCTGAGGCAAGGGAAAAAAGACTTAGTAGACATGAATTTAATAAATACATTTTTTCTAGATTAAAGGAGTTAACAGCTGGTGCAAGTAAATCTATTTTTATGTCAGATGTAAATGGCAACGCACAGCTTGCGGCTTGGGTAGCTTTTGCAATGTATAAGGATAAGAATACCTTTAACGTTAATATTGGAATTGCCAATAATATAAGAAAAATAAATAAGCCAATTCAAGATTTGGCTAAAAATCTAGGACTAGCTGTTAATCTAGAAGATAATCAAGCAAAAGCACAAGAAAATCCAGGACAAGCACAAGTAAAGCAAGAGACAAAAGTTGAGGCAGAAACTAAAGCTGAGGCAGAAATAAAAGTTAATGTAGAAACTAAAGTTAAGGCTTCAAAGCCTAAGCAGGGAATGGATTTTTATTTATGGTTATTTGCAGTGAAAAATCTAGCTCAAACCTATGATGCTTGTAAACTTATTTATGGCAACTTATCTGAAGAAAGACAAAAAGCTCTTAAGGCTGAATATGACAAAACATATAATTGAAAAATTTAAGTTTTATATGATATAATTCAATTGATGTAGTAATATAGCATGTTTTCGTTAGAAGGCATGCTATGATTTTATGTGGAATTGTGAGGAATGAGTTAATGGAAATTTGGGACATCTACGATGTTAATAAGGAAAAAACAGGAAGAACAATGGTAAGAAATGACTGGAATATGCAGCCAGGAGATTATCATTTAACAGTATTAGGAGTTATAAAAAGACCGGATAATACTTTTTTAATTACAAGAAGAGTTCTAACAAAAGCATGGGCTCCAGGTCATTGGGAAGTTTCAGGAGGTGCAGCCCTAAGTGGGGAAACATCCTTAGATGCTGTAAAAAGAGAGGTATTTGAGGAAACAGGTATAGATGTTTCAAAAGCTAAGGGAGGCTTTTGCTTTAGTTATAGAAGAGATAATCCTAAGGAAAAGGATAATTATTTCGTTGATATATACAGATTTGAGATGGATATTAATGAAAATGACGTTAAAATACAAAAAGAGGAAGCATTGGAATTTAAATTTGCGACTTTAGAAGAAATCAAGGAAATTGCTGCAAGAGGTGAGTTTTTACACTATGACAGTATTAAGAAGGTTTTTGAAGATTAGTGGCAATATTTATTAGTTCTTTAAAATGCTAATATAATGACAGCTCTTATTAGGGTTGTCATTTTTTTATAAAGGAGAGGACATGTTAAAGTATATAAAAAAATACTGGTGGGCAGCCATTCTAGCTCCACTTTTTATGCTAGGTGAAGTCTTTATGGATTTAATGCAACCACGAATGATGAGTATAATTGTGGATGATGGTGTGCTTGGATTAAACAATAATGGCGTTGGTAATTTAAATCTGGTAATTCATACAGGCCTTATGATGATAGCTTTCGTGGCTATAGGTGGAGTGTGCGGAATTCTATCAGGTGTTTTTGCTAATATAGCAGGACAAAATTTCGGTAATGACTTAAGAAAAGATATGTTTAATAGAATAATGTCTTTTTCTTTCAGTCAGACAGATAAATTTCAAACAGGATCATTAATTACTAGGGTTACCAATGATGTTACACAGGTTCAGACCTTTGTGCAAATGGCAATAAGAGGTTTTGTAAGAACCTTTATGCTTTTTATAGGTGGCCTTATTTGTATGCTTTCATTAAATCTTAGTTTTGGAGTGGTAATAGCAGTTTCCCTACCTTTAATTATACTATGCGTGATTTATTTTATTTCAAAGGCAAACCCAAAGTTTAGTGTTTTACAGAAAAAACTAGACAATTTAAATAATGTAATGCAAGAGAATGTGTCAGGATCAAGGGTTGTAAAAGCTTATGTAAGAGAAGATTATGAAATCAATAGATTTGAAAAAACTAATAAGGAATTAGTTAATACACAGCTTGATGTCTTACTTTTATTGTCCTTTATGACACCAATTATGAATATAATCCTTAATTATAGCGTTGTTGCTATTATTAAGGTAGGACAGATAAATGTTTACAGGGGAGTTGTTACACCAGGTGAGGTAATGGCAGCAATTACCTATGTTTCACAGGTTTTAAATGCAATTATGAGAATGAATATGATTTTTCAGACTGCATCAAGGGGAGTAGCTTCTTGGAGACGTATTAAAGAAGTACTTGATTGTGTTCCAGTTATTAGGGATGGCAATTTTAACGGAAAGAAAGAGGCAAGAGGAAAAATAGAATTTGATCATGTTTCATTTGCTTATCCAACACAGGAAGAAACTATGATAATAAAGGATTTTAGTTTAGTTATAAATCCAGGTGAAACCATAGGAATTCTTGGGGAGACAGGCTGTGGTAAGTCAAGTTTGGTAAATTTAATTCCTAGATTTTATGATGTAACTTCTGGACGTATTCTTATAGATGATGTGGATGTTAGAGACTATAAGTTAAAAGATTTACGTGATTTAGTTTCTATAGCTTTGCAAAAAAGCGAAATTTTTAATCAGACCATAGGAGAGAATATTTCTTGGGGCAACAAAAAGGCTAGTTATGATGAAATAATGCATGCAGCCAACATAAGTATGACTAGTGAATTTATTGATTCTAAGCCAGAGGGTATAGGCACAATGGTAAGTCAGGGTGGAACTAGTCTTTCTGGTGGACAAAAACAGAGAGTTGCCATTGCAAGAGCAGTGCTAAAAAAGGCTAGTATTTTGATTTTTGATGATGCCACATCAGCACTGGATTTAAAGACAGAGGCTAATCTTTATAAAAATCTTAATAGTGAATATCCAAATATGACTAAGATAATCGTAGCGCAAAGAATAGCTTCAGTTAAGGATGCTGACAGAATCGTTATTATAGAAGATGGTAGATTATCAGCAGTTGGAAGTCATAGTGAACTTCTAGAAACTAGTGGGGTTTATAGGGATATCTATAATTCTCAGTTAGGAGGTAGTAAAGATGCCTAATGAAAATATGAGCAAATCTGCAGATATAAAGAATTATAGCAAAATGATGGGTACAGGCCGTGGTGGCAAAAGAAATCTTATGGTTGAAAAACCTCAAGATGGTAAAAAAACCATAGTCCGTTTAATTAAATACTTTAAGAATGAATTAAACACATTAATAGTCTTATTATTTGCAGTAGTTATTGCATGTATAACATCAGTTTATGCCCCTAAATTGCAGAGTAATGCCATTGACTGCATTATTGCTAGAGATTTTAATAAGATAGCACCTATACTGGTAATACTTCTTATAATTTATGGAATTTATAGTATAAGTTCTTTTATTCAGACTCGCTTAAGTGCTAAGTTAAGCCAAAGAATAGTTGGAAAAATGCGTACAGATCTATTTGATTGTATTGTTAATTTGCCAATTAAGTACTTAGATTCCCACTCACATGGGGATATTATGAGTAGGATGACCAACGATGTTGAGAATGTTTCTACAACTATTTCTCAAAGCTTATCCTCTCTTTTTTCAGGGGTCATAACAATTATAGCAACAGCAGTTATGATGATTTATTTGTGCCCAAGACTTGCAGTATTTTCCATGGTTACTGTAATTCTTACTTTACTTGTAACTAAGTTTTTATCTAAGGCCATGAGAACTTTTTATAAGAAAAAACAGCTTTTACTTGGAAGCCTAAATGGTACAATTGAAGAAATGGTAACAGGCTATAAGACAGTTACTGCCTATAATAGGCAAGATCAGGTTTTAGAGGATTTTGCTAAGACTTCCGATAATCTTACTAAGGTGGGAATTGTTGCAGAGGTACTAGCTAGTTCTATGGGACCTATAATGAATGTTATTAATAATATTGGTTTTGTGATTATTGCGGCCTTTGGAGGATACTTTGCAATTAATGGCATTATTTCTGTTGGTATTATTTCGGCTTTTTTGGTTTACGCTAAGCAATTTGGAAGACCGATTGATGAAATTGCCAATATTTATGGACAAATTCAGACAGCAATTGCCGGTGCAGAAAGAGTATTTGCAGTAATGGATGAATCCCTTGAAGATAAGTCAGGTAGCCAAAATATGGATGAGGCTAAGGGAGTTATTAGCTTTAAGAATGTCAATTTTTCTTATACTAAGGAAAAACAGGTGCTATATGATTTTAATTTAGAGGTTAAGGCAGGAGAAAAGGTGGCTTTAGTTGGGGCTACAGGTAGTGGTAAAACAACAGTAGTTAACCTACTTATGCGCTTTTATGATATAGACAGCGGTGAGATTTTAGTCGATAATGTTAATATAAAGGATATAGATTGTAATAATTTGCGTAAAAACACAGCTATTGTATTACAGGATACGGTGCTTTTTGCAGATACTGTTAAGAATAATATTAGATATTCTAATTTAGAGGCTAGTGATGAAGAGGTGGTTGATGCTTGTAAAATGAGCCGATGCCACAATATGATTAATCACTTTAAAGGAAAATATGACTTTAGATTAGCCAAAGAGGGACAGAATATTTCCCAAGGTCAACGCCAGTTATTAAGCATTGCCAGGGCTTTTCTTGCAAAACCTAAAATTCTTATTTTAGACGAGGCCACATCTAATGTTGATACTAGAACTGAAAAACGAATTCAGGATGCCATGGTTAATCTTATGAAAAATAGAACAAGTTTAATTATTGCCCATAGAATTTCAACAATTCAGGATGCAGATTTAATTGTTGTTATGGATAATGGACGAATTGTGGAAAAGGGTAACCATAAGGAATTAATTAAGGCAAAGGGAAAATATTATGATTTGTATATGACACAATTTGCTGGAGTTGAGACTTAGGATAATAGTAATAATAAATTTACTATGAAGAAAGCTTAAGTGTGCTTGTAAAGATATTATTTTGTTGTAATATTAAGAAGAGATTATATGTATGAGGAATTTATAATATGTCAAATATACGAACAGAGAAAAAGACATCAGCCAAGAATAGCGCCAGTCGTTTATTTGTATCTGTATTTATGTTTATATTACAGATTGTATGGATTGAGGCGCTAGTATATGCCTTGCGTGAACACGCAGAAAGATTGAATTTGATATTTATTGTTATTGCAATAATTGTTGTACTTAAGATGTATGTAAAAACAAGTAATGCAGCTCTTCGAACCCCATGGATTATTGCTATTTTAGCTTTTCCTATTATGGGTTTGCCTTTGTATTTTTTATATGGACAACCTATAATTACCAAAAAATCCAGGGCAAAATTTCAGACAATTACTGATTATATGAATCAATTTATGGTTCAAGATCAAGGGGTTGCCAATAGATTAGATAGTATAGATAAGGGTATTTCTAATGAATTTAAGTATTTATATGGACATATTGCTTTTCCGGTTTATGATGAGACAAAGGTAGAATACCATAAAAGAGCAGAAGACGGTTTAGAAAGCTTAATAGAAACCCTAGAGACAGCTAAGACATTTATCTTTATGGAATACCATGCAATAGAGGATGCAACGAGCTTTGGTAGAATTAAAGATGTTCTAATTAGAAAAGCTGCGGCAGGTGTTGAGGTAAGACTATTTTATGATGATGTTGGCAGTATCTTTTTCCTTAATAAGGATTTTATTAAGGAGATGCGAGCTAAAGGCATTCAATGTAGAGTGTTTAACCCTGTTGGGGTATTTTTTAATATGTTTATGAATAATAGAGACCATAGAAAAATCACAGTGGTTGACGGCCTTTATGCTGTAACAGGTGGTTATAACTTAGCAGATGAGTACTTTAATATCACCCATCCTTATGGAGAATGGTATGATACAGGAATCAAGGTAACAGGAAAGGCTGTTAAGAATTACACCTTGATTTTTTTATCAATGTGGAATGCAATTAAGTTATCAGATACGGACTTTAATAAATATATAGATATAGATTTTTCTGAGGTTAAGTATTTAACAGATACAAGTAATGCCTATGTGTGCCCATATGCAGATGGTCCCTTTGGTAAAGATAGAGTTGGAGAAAATGTCTATCTTAATATGATAAAAAATGCTAAGACCTATGTATACATAACAACTCCTTATCTTATTATTACAGATGAGATGAGAAGGGAATTAACCCTTGCAGCAAGAAGGGGTGTGGATGTAAGGATTGTTACGCCTGGAATTCCTGATAAAAAGGTAACTTATTCCATGACACGTTCTTATTATGCTGGTCTTGTAAAGCATGGAGTTAAGATATATGAGTTTACGCCAGGATTTATGCACGCTAAACAGTGGGTTTGTGATGATGAGATATCAGCAGTAAATACAATAAATATGGACTTTAGAAGCTTATATCATCACTTTGAAAATGGTACACTTATTTACGATAGAGAAGTGGCAGTTAAGGTTAGACAGAATTTTGAAGAAATTTTTGCAAGATCAGAAAATGTTTCTTTAAAATATTCGGATTATAAAAAGCAGCAACTTCGAATGAGTCAGTGTATTTTAAGATTAATATCTCCATTGTTCTAAAGTTGATAATGGAAAATTAATAGTGTATATTTAACACATGAGACAGTTATCATGTCAATTTTATTTGATATAAAAGTGAGGTAATATGAGAGTAGAAACAGTTACTGTTAAAATTGATCATCCTTTGGGAAGTAATGATGAAGAAAACCCCTCGATAGTGTACCCTATAAATTGTGGCTACATTGAGAAAGAGGAAATGTCAGAATTAGACGGTGATTATAGTAAGCAGATGGCTTATGTATTAGGTGTGGATGTTCCACTAGACGAATTTACCGGGGTTTTGACAGCTATCGTTAGAAGAAAGGATGATAGCGAGAATAATTCTGTTTGGATTATTGTTCCAGAGAACATTCATTATACTAGACAGCAATTAGAAGAGATGATTTACTTTAATGAACAGTATTATGAAAGTGAGCTAGAAATTATTGATGATGAAATCTGGGATGGATATGATTGCAATGAGCATAGAATTGGACTTGATGTAAAGAGAAGTCAGGCTAAATCATTACCAGACGGAGTATTCCATGTAGTAGTGCTAGTTTATACAATTGTAAATGAAACTAAGAAGATATTAGTTACACAGCGTTCTAGAAATAAGACCTATCCATTAAAGTGGGAGATCACAGGAGGCTCTATCTTAAAGGGAGAGGATGCTAGAAATGGCGCGTGTAGAGAACTTTTAGAAGAAACTGGAATCAAGGCAAATCCAGAGGATTTAGTACCTCTATATCAATTTGTGGATTCTAAAAAACATGTAATTTATCATAGTTATATTAATCCTATTGAGTCAGAACCAAAGATAACACTTCAGATTGGAGAGACAATGGATTATAAATTTGTTGATTATGAAGAATTTCATGCCATGGTAGAATCTGATAGATTTGTTCCTTCAGAACAAAGACGTTATAGTCGATTTAAGAATCAAATTGACAATAAGATGCTAGAATATTTAGAAAAGTAGGATATGGATTAATGGCGATTAATAAAAAGTATGAAAGACAGTTAAAAAAGGGAGTTTTTGAAATACTTGTTCTTCAATTACTTAGTGAACATGAGAAATATGGTTATGAGCTTTTAACTGAGATGAAAGCAAGAAGTAATGAGATGTTTACAGTAAAGGAGGGAACCCTTTATCCTATTCTTTATAGACTTGAAGACGAAGGCTTAGTTGTTTCTAAGTGGACAGAGCCTAAGGCAAGAGAAGTTAGTAGAAAATACTATTCCATAACAATGCCAGGTTTGGTTGTGCTTGATGAATTAAAGGAATTATGGAAAAATTTTTCATCCAATGTGAATAATATTTTGCTTAATTAGTATTTTTAAGAGAAATGTAGCTTTTTACATTTCTCTTTTTTTATAAATATATTAGGATTGGATGTAGTTGCCGCTTTTAATATTTCTAATGAGTAGTGGTAATTCAGCGATTAACATGCCAATCCATCCAATTAAGTATGCGTATGGGAAGGCACTAATGCCAAATTTAAAGAAGTAAACAAGTATAAAGCAGGCAATTATTCTTCCAAACATATTAACAAAGCTGCTTATTAGTGTGATTTTTAAATCGCCAATTCCTCTAAAGTAGCCCTGAACACCATTGGTAATTGCAGGTAGCAAATAGCAAAAGGCAATAATATGTAGGTATGTCACACCTTCTGCGATTACTGTGCTATCTGTTGAGAAGATTCTCATTAAAGGATTTGCTAGTAAATAACAAACAAGTAAAACCATGAATCCATATATAAGTTCTAATTTCATACCTTCAAAGAATCCTTGTTTAACACGCTTGTAATCTTTAGCACCTCTGTTTTGAGCCATGAGACTTGTCATGGCATGACCAATATTTTGTTCAGGGGTGTAGGCAAAATCATCGATTCTATTAACAATAGTAAATGCTGCAGCAACAGCAACACCCATGGAGTTAGCAATTGCCTGAATTACAACTTTTCCTGCTTGAACAGTTGCCTGTTGCATAGCAGATGCCCATCCATAGCTTATGGTCTTTTTAAGTAAGCTCGTATCAAATATAAACCAATCTTTTCGAAGGTCTAGGAGTGGAACTTTTTTCTTAATGTAAATAATACAAAAAAGCACACTTAAAAATTCACTGATAACAGTTGCAATTGCACATCCATTGCTACCAAGATTAAATATAATAACAAATAGTAAGTCTCCAATTATATTAATAATTGCACTTGCAACAAGGAAATAAAGCGGGGTTGTGCTATCGCCTAGGGCACGAAGTGTACTTGATAAAAAATTGTATCCATAGGTAAAAATTAGACCTAAAAATACAATTCGCATATAGCTTATTGCTTCAGGTAATGCAGATGAATCGATTTGTAGCATCATAAGAATTTCTGGAGCAAGTATTATGCACACAAGGCTTATAAAGATTGAGAAAAATAGACCTGCAAGCATTGTGGTACTAATCTGTCTTTTTAAGGTTTTGTAATCCTTAGCGCCAAATTGAACTCCCATTAGGATTCCAGCACCAAGACAAAGTCCGTTAAGAAGCTTAATCATAAGGCTTGTAATAGGATTGGCAGTACCAACAGCAACTAATGCAGTAGCACCAACAAATCTACCAACGATAATACTATCCACTGCGTTGTATGTTAATTGAAATATATTTCCAATTACAAGTGGTATTGTGAAATTAACTAGTAAGGGAAGTATTTTTCCCTTGGTAAGATCTTTAGTCATAAGTATTTCTTAATATATCCTTTCGTAATTTAATAAAGTGTTAACTTTTCCCAGTAAAATCCAATACTATTATTTTTAATAGTAGCTTGTATTTTTAATAGTATGGTGATATAATTCCATAAAAGTTCAACAAAGGACATTATATTACTGCTAAAAGTAACATACAAGATTGAACTTTTGTTTACATTAGATAATTAAAGTAAAAGTGAAAGATAAATTTGTGAGGTGCGCATGAAAGAAGACAAGAAGAAGAATATTTATTGCCCAATTGAATATGGATTTCAGGTTTTTGGTGGAAAGTGGAAATCAAGAGCAATCTGTGTATTAAACGATAAGGGAACCCTTAGATACAACCAGTTAAGGGAAGAAATGTCAGAAATAACAGATGGAATGCTTGCTTCAACTCTTAAGGAACTTATGCAGGAACATATTATTGAGAGAAAGCAATATGATGAAATACCACCAAGAGTTGAATATGGTTTAACAGATAAGGGTAAGAGCATTATTCCTATCTTAAACACAATTAGAGAGTGGTCACTAGAACAGTTTAAATTAGAAGCTGCAACTAATTTTGAACAGGCAAAGATAAGACTAGAGGAAGCTAGAAAAGCAGATAAACAAAAGTGCTTTGAGAGCATTAACTCTGATAAGAAATAGTTAAGTATATAGGAGGTATAAAAAATGGCAAATACTATTCTAGAAGTAAAGGATATAAAGGCAAGAGTTGAGGATAAGGAAATCCTTCATGGACTAAATCTTCTTGTAAAGGAAGGAGAAACACATGTAATTATGGGACCTAATGGAGCTGGTAAGTCAACACTAGGTAATGTATTAATGGGTAATCCTAAGTATGAGAAGATTTCAGGTCAGATTATTTTTAATGGTGATGATATTACAGAAAGCAAGACTGATGAAATTGCTAAGAAGGGAATGTTCCTTTCCTTCCAGAATCCAATTGAGGTTCCTGGAATTACACTTTCTAATTTTATTAGAAATGCCTACCAGAATAGAAATGGCGGAAGAATAAGACTTTGGGATTTTAAGAAGGATTTAGAAAAATCCATGGAATTACTATCAATGGATAAGTCTTATGCTAACAGAGATTTAAATGTAGGTTTTTCAGGTGGTGAGAAAAAGAAGGCTGAAATCTTACAGCTACTTATGTTAAAGCCAAATCTTGCAATATTAGATGAAACAGATTCAGGACTTGACGTAGATGCAGTAAAGACAGTATCTGAAGGAATTAAAGCATATAAAGAGAAGGTTGGTGGTGCTTTAATCATTATTACTCATAATACAAGAATTCTTGAATCGCTTGATGTTGATTATACACACATCTTGGTAGATGGAAAAATTGTAAAATCAGGTGATGCTTCCCTTGTTGATGAAATCAACAATAATGGTTTTGAAAATTACATTAACTAGATTTATAAACTAAATCTAATAAGGAGGTATTATGAAGGAAAAGACATATGTTGAAGATATAAATAGAAGTATTTATGACTTTAGAAATGAAGATAAAGATGCATATAAGCTAGATGGTGGACTGTCAGAAGAAATCGTAAGACAGATTTCTAAGGAAAAAAACGATGTTGATTGGATGTTGGATTTAAGACTTAAGTCACTTAAGATTTTTAATGAGACTCCTTTCCCACAGTGGGGTCCATCAATAGATGGTTTAAATATGGACAAGATTGTTACTTATGTTCGTCCAAAGGATAATAAGATGAGAGCTAATTGGGAAGAGGTCCCAACAGAAATAAAGGATACCTTTGAAAAACTTGGAATCCCTCAGGCAGAAAGAGAATCTCTAGCAGGTGTAGGTGCACAGTATGACTCAGAGCTTGTATATCACAATGTTCGTAAGGAAGTTGCTGAAGCTGGTGTAATCTATACAGATTTAGAAAGTGCAACTCATGGAGAGTATGGAGATATGATACGAGAGCATTTTATGAAATTAGTTCCTCCAACAGATCATAAGTTTGCAGCACTTCACGGAGCAGTTTGGTCAGGAGGTTCATTCGTATATGTTCCAAAGGGAGTTAAGGTAGAGATTCCGCTTCAGTCATATTTTAGACTTAATGCTCCAGGAGCTGGTCAGTTTGAACATACGTTAATTATTGTAGATGAAGGAGCTGATTTACACTTTATAGAAGGATGTTCAGCACCAAAATATAACGTAGCTAACTTACATGCCGGCTGTGTAGAACTTTTTGTAGGAAAGAATGCAACTCTTCGTTATTCCACAATAGAGAACTGGTCTAAGAATATGTACAACCTAAATACTAAGAGAGCTTTAGTAGAAGAGGGTGGTACAATTCAGTGGATATCAGGATCTTTTGGTTCTCATGTATCTTACCTTTATCCAACTTCAGTGTTACAGGGAAAGGGTGCAAAATCTGAATTTACAGGTGTAACCTTCTCAGGTGAAGGACAGGATTTAGATACAGGATGTAAGGTTATTCATAACGCAGAGAATACAACAAGTTATATAAATACCAGATCAATTTCAAAATCAGGTGGTGGAAATACATTTAGAAGCTCAGTTAATATTAAGCCTCAGGCAAAAAATTCAAAGTCTTCTGTAAGTTGTGCCTCATTAATGCTTGATGATATTTCAAGGTCAGACACAATACCTGCAATGGATATTAGAACTAAGGATGCAGATGTAGGACATGAAGCTAAGATAGGAAGCATAAGTGATGATACTGTATTTTATCTTATGTCCCGTGGCCTTTCAGAAGATGATGCCAAAGCATTAATCGTAAGTGGATTTGCAGATAATGTATCAAAGGAATTACCACTAGAGTATGCAGTGGAAATGAATAATCTAATCCGCCTAGAAATGAAAGGGGCTATAGGGTAGTGATCAAAGTGCATCTAATGGATGCAACTCCCAAAAAAAACCAGCGGAATTGACAAAGTATAACAAGGAGGACCCGTATGTATATAAATCATTTACCAGCTGAAACATGGAATTGGCTTAAAATGAATGGTAGCGAAGTTGTTGGCATTCCTAAATTACAAAACAGTATTTTTACATCTGATAAAAATGGTGATATAGATAATACTCTTGATTCATTAACTAGAAGAAATATTGATGCAAGAGATAATGGTGCAATGAGAATTGCAGCAGCAAATAAGGTGAATATTACAGGGGTTGGCCCTGATATGGATAATCTATTATTTGATAACAATATCACCTTAAATAGATATGAAATAAATAAGGGTGATTCTAATGTTCTTAAATTAAAGTGGGATGTTAAGAATCAGAGCGCATGGGCAAGTGCAATTGAAATAGTAGTTAAGAAAAATTGTAAGGCTGTTGTTTTTGAAGAATTTGAAAGCGAAAGTGAAGTAAGTGCACATTTAGCTGTTCAGACTAAGATAGTCTTAGAAGAGGGTGCAAGTATTAATCTTATTCAGCTTCAAAGAATGGGATCAGGTGTAACTTTTATTAATGACATAGGATCTATGCAGGATGAGAAGAGCACATTTGATTTAAAAGAGGTTATTATAGGCGCTTCAAAGACCTATCTAGGTTCAAGATCTAATTTAGTAGGAGATAATTCTGAATTTAATGCAGAAGTTGCATATTTAGTAGAGAATAAAGATAAATTAGATATGAATTTTGTAGAATTCCAGAAGGGCAAAAAAACTAATTCAAACCTTGATGTAAAAGGAATTCTTAGAGACGAAGCCTTTAAGATTTTTAGAGGAACAATTGATTTTATTAGAGGTTGTGCAGGTTCAAAGGGAAGCGAGTTAGAAGATGTATTGCTTCTTGATGATACAATAGTAAACCAAACAATACCGCTTATTCTTTGTGATGAGGAAGATGTTGAAGGTGATCATGGTGCAACTATTGGACAGATTGATGATGAGAAACTTTTTTATTTAAAATCAAGAGGAATAAAAGAAGAGGATATATATGAAATGCTTGCAAAAGCAAGACTTCATTCAGTTATTAGTAAAATTTCCGATGAGGAAATAAGAAATAAGTGGGAATCATTTATTTCTGAATAGTCTAATAAATATGATTAAAAAGGGAGGGCTAATATGCAATATACAATTGAAGAATTAAGAGCTAAGGGAGCAAAAATTAGAGCTGATTTCCCTATTATAAATGATACATACTCATATTTAGATAATTCTGCAACATCTCAAAAACCAAGACAGGTCTTAGATGCAGTTAGAAAGTACTACGAAGAAGAGAACGCTAATCCTTTAAGAGGTTTATATGATTTATCAGTAATTGCCACAGAAAGGTATGAAGATGCTAGAGAAGCAGTAAGAAAATTCATAAATGC
>Ga0247611_10007287_pt1 | contig 13934 bp, 11 predicted proteins | sample 177DNAGHGhighgp2_FD_192422 | JGI IMG/M metagenome (GOLD analysis project Ga0247611, IMG submission 192422) | Sheep rumen microbial communities from Palmerston North, Manawatu-Wanganui, New Zealand - 1770 DNA GHGhigh gp2 | ecosystem: Host-associated > Mammals > Digestive system > Stomach > Rumen...
CTTCTTTGCCTTGGCCACGACATCCTCGGGGCTGGAAACGGCCGATCCGTTCACATAGGCGATGATACCGCCTTTTTCTGCACCGGCCTCCGCCATTTTGCCGCTACCCAGGGAAACAATCTCCACACCCGAGCGCAGGCCCAGTGCTTTGAGTTTATCCGGATTGGCAGCTTTAAGACGGGCGCCATAGAAAGCGATGGAACCGTCCAGGTCTGTCTCGCCGTTCTGCACGGCTGCAGCCTGGAATTCCACGGTGGCTTGCTGCTGCTTTCCGTCCCGGATATAGGTGATGACGGCCTTGTCTCCGGGGTGGTAGCTGCTCACCTTCGCCTGAACGGAAGAAGCGTCCGTAATCTTCTGGCCATCAATGGCTACAATGACGTCGTTCTTCTGCAGGCCGGCTTTCTCGGCGGCGCTTCCCTTCATAACCTCGTTAATATATACGCCCGCGACGGCGGAAAGTTTCATTTCGTCGGCAAACTTCTTGTCCACCGTTCCCATGCTGATGCCCAGCACGGCGCGCTTGACGGAGCCAAAGTCAATCAGGTCCTCTGCCACCCTCTTGACGATATTCACGGGAACGGCGAAGGAATAACCGGTGTAGGAGCCTGTCTGACTCACGATGGCGGTGTTGATGCCCACCAGCTCCCCTTTTTTGTTCACCAGGGCGCCGCCACTGTTACCGGGGTTCACGGCGGCATCGGTCTGGATGAAGGACTCAATCTTGAACTCACCGGAATAGTCCGGCATGCTGCGGCCCTTGGCGCTCACAATGCCGGCGGTGATGGTGGAACGGAGCTGGACGCCCAGCGGGGAGCCGATGGCCAGCACCCATTCTCCCAAACGCAGGGCGTCGCTGTCGCCCAGCGGAATGGTGGGAAGGTCGGTGGCATCGACCTTAATAATAGCCACGTCCGTTGCCGGGTCCGTGCCCACCACGGTGGCGTCGTACTGCTGGTTGTTGTTCAGCGTCACCTGGATTTTGCTGGCGCCGCTGACCACGTGGTTGTTGGTGACGATATAGCCGTCCGGGCGGATGATCACCCCGCTGCCGCTGCCCTTTTGCTCGCGCTGCTGGGGCATGGCGTATTCATCGCCAAAGAAGAAACGGAAGAACGGGTCGATGCTCTGGTATTGCTGGCGGCTCTGGACCGTCACCTCTACATATACAACGGCCTCCACGGCGCTTTCCGCCGCGTAGGTGAAGTCCGGATAATCGGAGTCTGCCAAATTGACAGTGCGGTATTCCACGGAATTGCCGGAAGCGTCCTTTACGACGGTTACAGGCTCGGAAGGGGTCTGGGGAGCGGTTGCCTTTACTACGCCGAATGCGGTGAGGCCACCTGCCAGAATGGATAGTAGTACAGTAGTCATTGGTTTCATGTCTATATTGTTTTACTTTTTTTCCGCAGGCAAGTTACTCAAAAGTTATGCCATTTGAGAGAAATTGATTATATTTGTGAGCTAAGATATAATGACTACTTAAAAAGTACGCGATATGAATCTGACCATTTCCAGCACCAATCTCCTGAAGGCCCTCATGGATGTATCCAAGGCCATTCCGTCCAAGTCTCCGCTTCCCATCCTGGAAAACTTCCTGTTTGTCCTCAAGGATGGCCGGCTGGAAATCACCGCATCGGACAGCGAACTCACCCTGCGCACCGCCATTGAGGTAGACGGTCCCCAGGAGGAGGGCTCCATTGCCGTTCCGGCCCGCCACATGACGGACCTCCTGAAAGAACTCCCGGACCAGCCGGTGGGCATCAAGACCATCTCGGACAGCGCCTTCGAGTGCAGCTGGGCCAGCGGTAACTCCGTGCTCCCCTACTTCCCGGCCGCAGACTATCCGGAAATCAAGACCACCGGAGAGGATGCCCTCAAGGTCATCTTCCCGGCAGAAAGCCTCACGGACGGCATTCAGGGTACCATTTATGCCACCGCAGACGACGAAATCCGTCCGGCCATGAACGGTATTTTCTTCGACATAGACCTGGACAGCACCACGCTCGTAGCCTCAGATTCGCACAAGCTCATCTGCTACACCACCAAGGATGTAAAGGCCACGGAAAAGGCTTCCTTCATCCTGCACAAGAAACCGGCCGGCGTGCTGCGTTCCATTATCGGCAAGGATGTGGAGAACGTGGAGATTGCCTTTGACAGCACCACCGCCCAGTTCACCTTTGGCGCCACCACCATGGTGTGCCGCCTGGTCGTGGGCAAATATCCCAAGTACCGGGATGTCATTCCGGCCAACAACGCCAACATCCTGCAAATAGACCGTCAGCTGCTGCTCAATACGGTAAAGCGTGTGGCCGTATGCGCCAACAAGGCCTCCAACCACATCAAGTTCACCCTGCAGGAAGGCCAGTTGGAAATCAGCGCCCAGGACCTGGGATTCGCCCTCGCCGCCTATGAAAAAATCAGCTGCAACTACGCCGGAGACGCCCTCACCATTGGCTTCAAGAGCACCTTCCTTACGGAAATCCTGGCCAACATGAGCTGCAACACGCTGGTAATCAAGTTTGCAGACGCCCGCCGCGCCGCTCTCATCCTCCCCGCAGAGGAAGAGGCCGATACCGAGAAGGTGTGCGGTATCCTTATGCCAATCATGATCCAATAAAGAATGGAACTGAATTTACAGAGGCCGCTGCTCTTCTTTGACATAGAGAGCACCGGCCTTAATATTCCCACCGACGGCATCATCGAACTCAGTTTTGTGAAGGTGATGCCCGGCGGAGAAGTAAAAATAAAAACCTGGAAAATCAAGCCCTGGGATTACGAGAACCACCGTGTGATTCCCATCAATCCGCAGGCCTCAGAAGTAAACGGGGTAAAGGACGAAGACCTGGTGAACTGTCCCAAGTTCATTGAGGTGTTGCCGGAGGTAGCCTCCTGGCTGCAGAACAGCGACCTGGCCGGGTTCAACTCCGCCAAGTTCGACCTTCCCATGCTGGCAGAGGAAATCGAGCGCGCCCGTGCCTACTCCGTCTCGCGCCTTTCCAACGAGGCCGCCCATGACAAGGCCCAGGAAATGATTGACTGCATCGACAAACTGGACCTGCATGCATGCAAAATGGTGGATGTCCAGAACATCTTCCATCATTTTGAGCCCCGCAACCTGCGCGCAGCATACCGCTTCTACTGCGGCGGCAAGGACTTTGAAAACGCCCACACGGCAGAGGCCGACACCCTGGCCACCTATGAAGTCCTCAAGGGGCAGCTGGACCGCTATCAGGCCCCCACGGAATTCCAGCAGGAAGTGCTCAAGAATGACGTAGACGCCCTGTCCAAAATTGGCCCGCGCACCCGCAACGTGGACTTTGCCGGCCGGCTTATTTACAACGATGAATCAGAAGCTGTTATCAGCTTTGGCAAGCATAAGGGCAAAACCGCCCGGGAAGTGTGGAATACAGAACCTTCCTACTTTGCCTGGATAGAGGGCGGAGACTTCACCCTGGATACCAAACGCCAGTTTGCCCGGCTCAAAGCCCAGTTCCAGAAGGAACGCAAAGAGGCATTAAACAGACCAGCCACCGCAGACGAACTGCAGGGGCTGGCCAGTAAATTCAACAACGGGAAGTTGTTTTAGTTGAGGCGGAAGATAACCGGGAAGGTGTATTTTACAGCCACCGGAACGCCATTCTGGGAACCGGCCTCCCACTTGGGAGAAGCGGAAACAACGCGCACGGCTTCTGCATCCAGGAGCTCGTTTACACCGCGCAGCACCTCAACATCCTTCACATCACCTTCTTTGGAAACGGTGAACTGAAGAATCACTCTACCCTCGATCTTGCTGTCAATGGCATCCTGCGGGTACTGGATGTTCTCACTCACCCACTTGGAGAAGTCGTTGGCGTCGCCACCGTTGAAGCCGGGCTTGTTCTCTACAGCGGCAAACGGAATCACGGCATCCGGGTTCTTCTCAAGAATCTCCGCTACAGACTCCACCAGACCTTCGCTCTGGGCGGCGGCCAGTTTTTCAATAGCCTCGCGGGCATCCACTTCCTCGGCGGCCTCGATGGCTTCGATAGCCTTATTCATGCTTTCGGACACAGCAGCGGGAGTTTCCTCAGCTTCTGCGGGAGCAGCAGCCTTTTTGCCACCGTTGTTTTTGCAGCCCACCATAGCAATGGCGGCAACTGCCATCAGTACATAAATTTTACGCATAATTATAAGTTGATAATTGGTTGCCTAAGCAATATGCTCGCAAAATTAGCAAACTTTTCCGTACGTTATTCCACCGGAAGGTAATAATTGCACTTTACAGCGGTTCCCGAGAAGATGGCAACCAAGTCTTCCAGGATGAGATCCGGCCGCACCGGCCCCTCTTCCCAATAGCGATTTCCGCCGCCGGGAGTACGCTGCAGGGTATTGTTCCAGACGGATTTATCCAGCACGGGAAAGTCGCCGAACAGCGGATGGATGCTGCGTAACTGCTCCTTGGAGGTGCACCAGCCCGGATGGAGCCACACATCGGCCTCCTGCGCATATTGATAGGCCGTTTCCAGACTGATAACGGACGATTCCTGCTTCCCCGGAACGGCGCCCAGGAGTTCACCGCCGGCGTCCCGGATGAGCCGCGTCATGTAATTGTCGCCGCCGGGAACGAACCATTGGTCTGCGTAGGGAATGTTAATCAGCACCTTCTGAGTGGCCTTCGGCTGCACGGAAGCGAGGTAACGGTCCCGCACGGCACAGAAGACGGAATCGGCCACGGCCGCCCTTCCCGTTAATGCGCCAAAGAGCTTCACGTACTCTGCCCGCGAGAGCGGATGGCTTTCCAGATGTTCGCTCAGCACCACGGTCCGAATGCCCAGTTCCCGCAATTTGGCCAGATACGGCGGCTCCACCGCACCTACATTATAGGTTAGGAAAAGGTCCGGACGGGCCCTGACGATGGCCTCGTAATCCAGCGCAGCATCGTACCCTACCTCCACGGCCAGGGGCGGACGCTCGCCCAGGAATCCCAGGCCGGAAACGCCGACAATGGTGCTATCCGCACCGATGGCATGCAGAAAGCCTACGTAGGAACTGGACATGCACACCAGCGCGCGGAAAGGGCCTTGCAAGGTGTCCACGGCGCCGCCCGGCGCACGAACGAGCACCTTGCCACGCTCCAGGCTGAACCAGCGGGCATATTCCATGCCGCCGTCCGGCTGCGACGGAGCGGAGCCGCACGCAGCGAGTAGCGAAGCTGCAAGAACAGCTAAAACGCTATTTTTCAATCTCTTCACGCCACAACTTATATGGATTCTTCAGCAAGTGCGAGTTGTAGAACCGCCGGTCTCCCGTCACTTCCCTGCCCAGCCATGCCGGCCGTTCAAACGCCTCGTCCGGGGACGCCAGTTCAATCTCCGCCATCACCAGCCCCTCATTGTCCCCATAAAACACATCTACTTCGAAGTACTTTCCGGAAGAAGGTATACCCTCTGAAACCCTTCGCTTCGCTTCGTCCCTCCCACAGCCTTCGGCTGCGGGCCCCTCCCATTCATGTGGCCATGGGCGGCCACAGGTTTCAGAGGGTATACCTCCTTCCGGAACAAGATAGCGGGTTTTTTCGATGGAGCCGCCGCGGCAGAGGAGGAAGAGCTCCTGGGCGTCCTCCAGCGGGATTTCGCGCTCCCACTCGTGGCGCGAGATGCCGTCCACGGAGGGGCCCTTGATGGTCAGGAAGCCCTGTTTGTCGCGGATGCGCACTCGCACAGTATTGCCGCCATCGTGGGCAATGTAGCCTTGCCTAATCTCATAGGAAGTAACGGCCAAGTCCTTGAAAGAAAGGTCCTTGACCAGGAATTTGCGTTCGGTTTCTATATGCATTACATGAGCCACTTGGACATATCTTTGCCGGCGGCCATCCCTTCCCGGATTTGGGTGGACGAGATGGTAACCAGCGGGGCCTTGAGGAGAACAATCTTCGCTCCGGGGCATTTTTTCATCAGACGTGCACGGGCATGACCGCGATGATAGCCCTTCCGCGGGAAAACCGCCACGCCGAACTCCGTAAGAATGCGCTCGTAATAGCGCCAGCCATCGAAAACGGCCAGGTTATCGGCACCGATAATGAGGGTGAATTCGTTTTGCGGTTCCCGGTTTTGCAGCACCTCCAGCGTGCGGATGGTATACTGCGGCGGGGGCATGTGCAGTTCTACGTCCTCTACCTGTACATCCAGGTCCGGATGGCGCTGTACGGCCGAGATGGCGGCATCCAGCCGGTCCTTCCCGGCCGGCAGGCTGTGCCGGTCCTTGAACGGATTCTGCGGCGTGACCACCAGATACACTTTGTCAAAACCCGCCTCCCGCGTCAGGAAACGAATTATGGCTTCATGGCCCCTGTGGAGCGGATTGAACGAGCCGCTGTACACCGCAATTTTCATACGTTGCCAAAGGTACGAATATTTTTTGTAAATTTGTACGATTCTAACGTTTGGAAACATGTCTGGCAAAGTACTTATCTTCTCGGCGCCCTCCGGTTCGGGCAAAAGCACTATCGTAGGTCACATCCTGGGCCTGCATCCGGAAATCGAGTTCTCCGTATCGGCCACCTCCCGCCCGCCCCGCGGAGCGGAACAGGATGGCGTAGAGTACCTTTTTTACAGTGCCGATATTTTCCGCGCCCTCATCCGGGACCACAAATTTGTAGAGTATGAGGAGGTTTATCCGGACCGCTTCTACGGCACGCTCAAGAGCGAGGTTAACCGCATCTGGGCCAAAGGGCACGTGATTGTTTTTGACGTAGATGTCAAAGGCGGCGTATCGCTCAAAAAGTATTTTGGCGATGCTGCGCTCTCCGTCTTCATCCAGGCGCCGTCTGTGGAAGAGCTGCGCAAACGCCTCATCGCCCGTGCCACAGACCCGATGGATGCCATTGAAACGCGGGTGGCCAAGGCGGCCGAGGAAATGACCTACGCGCCCCAATTCGACAAAGTGCTCGTCAACGATGATCTCCAGACCGCCTACCGTGAGGCAGAGGCCCTGGTGGATACTTTCTTAGGGGCTTAACCCTTTGAAAATTCTTTAAAAATCCGTAAATTTGTAAGCTATTAGAAAACTTAGTTACTAATTCTATAAAAATTATGGTTTCTTACAAAGAACTGGGCCTTGTAAACACCCGCGAAATGTTCGCCAAGGCCATTAAAGGCGGTTACGCCATCCCCGCTTTCAACTTCAACAACATGGAGCAGCTCCAGGCCATCATCATGGCTGCAGCAGAGACCAAGAGTCCTGTTATCCTCCAGGTTTCCAAGGGTGCCCGTAACTACGCCAACTCCACCCTCCTCCGCTATATGGCAGAAGGTGCCGTCGCATATGCCAAGGAACTGGGCTGGGAGCATCCTCAGATTTGCCTCCACCTGGATCACGGCGACAGCTTCGAGCTGTGCAAGGACTGCGTAGACATGGGCTTCAGCTCCGTGATGATTGACGCTTCCTCCCTCCCGTACGAGGAAAACATCGCCCTTTCCAAGAAAGTGGCCGACTATGCCCACCAGTACGATGTTACCGTTGAGGCAGAGCTCGGCGTGCTGGCCGGCGTAGAAGATGAGGTTTCCGCCGAGGAATCCCACTACACCCGTCCGGAAGAAGTGATTGACTTCTCCACCCGCACCGGCTGCGACTCTCTGGCCATCTCCGTAGGCACCAGCCACGGCGCCTACAAGTTCAAGCCCGAGCAGTGCACCCGCGACCCCAAGACCGGCCGCCTGGTACCTCCGCCGCTCGCTTTCGACGTGCTGCACGAGATTGAGAAGAAGCTCCCCGGCTTCCCTATCGTTCTCCACGGCTCCTCTTCCGTACCGCAGGAATATGTGGACATGTGCAACCAGTACGGTGGCAACCTGCCCAACGCCGTAGGTATCCCCGAGGAACAGCTGCGTGAGGCTGCCAAGAGCGCTGTCTGCAAGATCAATATCGACTCCGACAGCCGCCTGGCCATGACCGCTGCCATCCGCAAGCACCTGGCCGAGAACCCCAGCCACTTCGACCCTCGCCAGTACCTGAAACCGGCCCGTGAGGAAATGAAGAAGATGTACATCCACAAGATTGTGAACGTACTGGGCTCCGACGGCAAGGCCGAATAATTGATTCGGACCCTTTCCTTATAAAAGCGACGCTTGCGGGCGTCGCTTTTTTTGTGTCTTGCCGCGATTGCAGCCAGAGTGTCCTACGGGCCTGATTTCTTGCAATCGCGGCTGAGTGGCTATCTCAGCGGCGGCAATGCCTCCTTCGGTAGCGGCGGCGCTTTTACTTCCTATTATGTTCGTGTCGGCTTCGCTTTTTAACCCATTTATCTGTTTTAGCCGCTTGAGCGGCTGCTGATACCACAGGGGAGGGCGGCCCAGCAAGGGCCGCTTTCTCTGTTTTAACTAAATCCTGCCATCCCATGGACAATGCATCTGCACGGACGACACACCGAGCATGGTACACATTTGACTGACAGTCAGCGAGTTAAGCAAATAGACGGGTATCAATCCGATACCCGTCCATTATTGTAACTATTTGATATTCTGTTATTTACTTACCACGCTACTGGCGGTACTTGGCGGCCTGTGCCGCAATGAGGGCGGCATCGTCAAAGTAGTTGATTTGCATGGCGTCCTTCATCTCATGCAGCGTTTGGGCGGCCACCTCGCGGGCGGCTTCGGAGCCCTTGCGAAGAATCTCGTACACGCCGGGGATGTCCTGCTCATAGGTATGACGACGGGCACGGATGGGTTCCAGGCGGTCGTTGAGCACATGGATGAGGAACTTCTTGCACTTCATATCGCCCAGTCCGCCGCGGCGGTAGTGGTCTTTGAGTTCGTCCAGATTGGCATATTCCGGCCAGTATTTGGCAAAGTCTTCCGGCTCACAGAAGGCGTCCAGATAGGTGAACACCGTATTGCCTTCCACCTTGCCGGGGTCTTCCACGCGCAGGTGGCCGGGATCCGTGAACATGCCCTTCACCTTCTGCTCCATGGTCTTAGCATCGTCGCTCAGGTAGATGCAGTTGCCCAGGGACTTGCTCATCTTGGCTTTGCCATCCGTACCGGGAAGGCGGCGGCAGGCCAGGTTGGAGGGAAGCAGGATTTCCGGCTCCACCAGCACCTCACACTTATAGGTGCTGTTGAAACTGCGGACAATCTCGCGGCACTGTTCAATCATGGGTTCCTGATCTTCTCCCACGGGAACAGTGGTGGCTTTGCAGAAGCAGATATCCGCCGCCTGGGAGATGGGATAGGAGAAGAAGCTCACGGGAAGACCGCGCACGTTGTTATCTTCAGTATCGGCGCCAAAACCACGGAGGGCCATCTCCGCCTTTACGGTAGGGTTGCGCTGGAGGCGCTGTACGGTGACCAGGTTGGAGAAAAACTGTGTCATCTCATGCAGTTCCGGGATCTGGCTTTGGATAAAGAGCGTCACCTTTTCCGGGTCAAGCCCGCAGGAAAGGTAGTCCAGGGCAACTTCTATGATGTTTTGACGCACCTTCTCCGGGTTGTCTGCGTTGTCTGTGAGGGCCTGCACATCTGCAATGAACACAAACATTTTATCGAAATTGCCCTCGTTCTGCAGCAGCACGCGGTTGCGCAGGGAGCCCACATAATGGCCCAGATGGAGTTTGCCGGTAGGACGGTCGCCGGTAAGGATGATTCTTCCCATAATTTTCAATTTAGCTTACAAAAGTACACAAAAAAAGCGACGCCCGCAAGCGTCGCTTTTTGTTTGCTTACTGCTCGTCCGGACCCTGGTCCTGGGGACCCTGCGGGCCGCCGCTAAACGGGCCTTGAGGACCACCCTGGAACGGACCCTGGGGACCACCCTGGAACGGACCCTGCGGACCGCCCTGAGGGCCGCCGGCCTGCTGACCGGCCTGGTACATCTTCTCGAAGGCTTTGTTCAGGGCCTCGGAGTACTTGTCAATATCGGCCAGGTTCTGGGCCTTCACGGCCTCCTTGAGGGCGTTGCAGTTGGTCTCTACCTCGCTCTTGACATCGGCAGGAACCTTGTCGCCGTTCTCCTTGAGGAACTTCTCCGCCTGGAAGGTGAGGGCATCGGCATTGTTAATCTTGTCGATGCGCTCTTTCTCTGCCTTATCCGCAGCTTCGTTGGCCTTGGCCTCGTCCCGCATGCGCTGGATTTCGGCGTCGGACAGTCCGCTGGAGGCTTCGATGCGGATGTGCTGCTCCTTGCCGGTAGCCTTATCCACAGCGCTCACGTTCAGGATGCCGTTGGCGTCAATGTCGAAGGTAACTTCAATCTGAGGTACGCCACGGGGTGCCGGAGCAATGCCGTCCAGGTGGAAGATACCAATCTGCTTGTTGTCCTTGGCCATGGGGCGTTCGCCCTGCAGCACGCGGATTTCTACACCGGGCTGATTGTCTGCGGCCGTGGAGAATACCTGGCTCTTCTTGGCCGGGATGGTGGTGTTGGACTCGATGAGTTTGGTCATCACGCCGCCGAGGGTTTCGATACCCAGGCTCAGCGGGGTGACATCCAGCAGAAGCACGTCCTTCACATCACCTGCGAGCACACCGCCCTGGATGGAAGCGCCGATAGCGACAACCTCGTCCGGGTTCACGCTCTTGTTGGGCTCCTTTCCAAAGAAGTTCTTAACCAGTTCCTGCACGTACGGGATACGGGTGGAGCCGCCGACCAGCAGCACTTCGTCAATATCCGAAGGATTCAGGTGCGCATCGGCAAGGGCCTGACGGCAAGGGGCGATGGAGCGCTGGAACAGGGCGTCCGACAGTTGCTCGAACTTGGCACGCGTAAGGGTCTTTGCCAGGTGCTTGGGCACGCCGTCCACCGGCATGATGTACGGCAGGTTGATCTCCGTGGAGGTCTGGCTGGAAAGTTCAATCTTGGCTTTCTCGGCAGCCTCTTTCAGGCGCTGGAGGGCCATAGGATCCTTCTTGAGGTCGATACCGCCGTTCTCTGCAGCGAACTCGCTGGCGAGCCAGTCAATGATGACCTGGTCAAAATCGTCACCGCCCAGGTGCGTGTCGCCGTTGGTGGACAGCACCTCGAACACGCCGTCACCGAGCTGGAGGATAGAGATATCGAAGGTACCGCCGCCGAGGTCGTACACGGCCACTTTCATGTCCTTGTCCTTCTTGTCCAGGCCGTATGCCAAAGCGGCAGCCGTGGGCTCGTTGATGATACGCTTGACGTCCAGACCGGCGATACGGCCGGCTTCCTTGGTGGCCTGACGCTGCGAGTCGGAGAAGTAAGCAGGAACAGTGATAACCGCTTCTGTCACTTCCTGACGGAGGTATTCTTCCGCCGTCTTTTTCATCTTCTGCAGAATCATGGCGGAGATTTCCTGCGGCGTGTACAGCTTACCATTGATGTCTACGCGCGGAGTATTGTTCTCACCGCGGACCACTTTATAAGGTACGCGGGCCACTTCCGTATTCACCTGGTCATAGGTCTCACCCATGAAACGCTTGATGGAGAACACGGTATTGTTGGGGTTGGTAATGGCCTGACGCTTGGCCGGAGAGCCGATTTTACGCTCACCACCGTCGGTGAAGGCCACTACGGAAGGGGTTGTGCGCTGCCCCTCGTTGTTGATGATGACAGTAGGCTGATTGCCTTCCATCACAGCGACGCAGGAATTGGTTGTTCCCAGGTCGATACCGATAATTTTACCCATAGTTTATACTCTTTTAATTGTTTGCTTACTAAAAGGCGCCACTCCTTGTGGAGCGACGCCTTGATTTTATCGAACATCGTGCCAGTGTTTTTCTGCTGACAAAATGGCAGATTTTGGGACACTAGAACCGCCAGCCGAAAGTGAGGAGGGCATCCCAGAGACGGGCCTTGGCCTCCAGTTCCGGTGTGAGCACTGAGTTGTCTATCCGTTTGGACATAGGGTCTGACTCGTACGTATAGTAGTCATAGGCCAGGAGATATTCCTTGGGCATGAAGCGCACCCGAACGGCAGCATCCAGGAAGAACGCGCCAAAACTGGCACCAAGCCCCACGGAAGCGACATGCTTTGCCTGACGGATTCTCTCTGCGGAAGACAGCGGCGTATTGGTCCAGTCCGCGTTGAGCCAGTTCTTCTGGGCCGATGTAATGTAATTGTACCCCGCGCGGATAGAAAAGAAAGGAGCGGGCTTTATTTCCAGGCCGGCACGGAACTGATGCCCTACAGTGAGGGCGTTCTGGATATCGCCGTTGGCCTCCGTCAGATAAGCGGGCATGCTGGCGCTGCTCCCCCTGTAGCGGGCACTCCGGTAATCCGTGAGTTCATAGTCTGCGCTGACAACGGCCACAGAACCGAAACTATATGCCACACCGGCATTCAGGCGCCAGGGCTGCTGGAGGCGGAACGTCCAGTCGTCCTCCGGGCTGGTGGAAGGCAAGAGGGTTTTGCCGGTAAGCCGAACCTCTCCGGAGTATGCCTGGCGGGCACGCATGTTGGTCCAGGTGGGCGACTGGATGGACACACCCAGCCGGAGACCGCCTGCCGGGCGCCACAGCAAACCAGCCTTAAAATATACACCACTTCCCCGCAGGGAGTAATTGCGCTTCATCATGAGGGAAGCAAAACGTCCCCTGGTGCCGTCCGTATACTCAATGTCCGGAAATTCCTCGGCGTTTTCCGGGGACTCCTGCCAATACTCCGACATATTGTAGTTGAGCATGGTAAAGCCCAGGTTGAAGCCCAGATACAATTGGTCGTTGTAGTTGGCCGACATATTCAGGAAGAGGTCCTGCTTGTAGCCGTAGGTTTGCTGGCCGTATTTCTGATACACGGGCGCAGCCAGCCAGCAGTTATTAGCGGCATCACGGACTTCCGTGACGGCCTGGTACTTGTTGGCGCTCCCGGGGATGCCATTGAACATCCCGCTGCGGTAACCCACCATATCCATCCAGGCCGGCATACGCGTAACATCCGGACCGTCGTACCACCAGTCTCCCGTGCCCAGCACATTTTCCGTATAACCCTCTGCCGATGAGGCCAAGGATGCGGCAAAAGAGTTGTCTTCGTTGACGCCCGAGCCTACGACACGGCCCGTGAAGTCATTGGTGGCATTGGAGACCATGCCAAAGGAAAAACGCTTCCAGCCGGCCCTGCGACCGGTATCGGCATTAATAATAAAGCCGATATTGGGAAGCTTTACACGAGCGTAACCGGAATTTACCTTGTCTCCCAGGCCCATGGGCGAAGTGGAGCCCTCCGGGATAACGCCGGTAGCCGAGGTGCTGGAGATGCTCAGGCCGGGCGTAATGACCACCTGGGAATAGCCGGCCACGGAGGAGCCGGCCGGATTGAGGCCAATGGAGCCGAGGTCTCCCCCAACGGCCGTAAGGGCATTGCCCATACCTACGCTCCGCGCGGTACCTTGATACAGGTTCTCGGAAAAATAGAGGGCATCCTGCCAACTCTGGGCAGCGGCCGCCACCGTGACGACCGCTCCCAATGCGAATGTTATGATTTTTTTCATGACAAGTCTGTTTTATCTGCGGGACGACGAGCGGGAACCACCGCCACCGCCGCCTGAATAACCACCGGAGCGGGAACCGCCGCCACCGGAATAGCCGCCGCCGGAATAGCCGCCGCCGGAGTAGCCGCCGGAGCGGGAACCACCGGAATAGCTGCTGCCGGAAGAACGGTAGCTGGAACTGCCACTGGAGCGATAGCTGCTGCTGCCGCTGGAACGATAGTTTCCGCTGGAACGGGAACTACTGCTACCGGAAGACCGATAATTGGAACTGCCGGAAGAACGGTAGTTGGAGCTACCGGAGCGGGAAGATCCGCTATAACCGCTGCTGCGGGAGCCACCGATAGAGCGGCTTACTGAACTACCGGAAGAAGAGCGGCTGCTACCCACGGAAGAGGAACGGCTGCCACTGCGGGAGGCCGTAGTGCCGGCGGAACGGGAGGCCGCCGATACGCCGGAACGGGAGGCAGAAGACACACCGGAACGCGAAGCAGTAGAACGCGTTGT
>Ga0247611_10007288_pt1 | contig 13934 bp, 13 predicted proteins | sample 177DNAGHGhighgp2_FD_192422 | JGI IMG/M metagenome (GOLD analysis project Ga0247611, IMG submission 192422) | Sheep rumen microbial communities from Palmerston North, Manawatu-Wanganui, New Zealand - 1770 DNA GHGhigh gp2 | ecosystem: Host-associated > Mammals > Digestive system > Stomach > Rumen...
CTTAGCTGCAGGCTTCTTAGCTGCGGGCTTCTTAGCTGCTGTCTTCTTAGCTGCGGGCTTCTTAGCTGCTGCCTTCTTTGCTGCGGGCTTCTTAGCTGCTGCCTTAGGAGCTGCCTTAACCTCAGCCTTTGCTGCGGGTGCTGCTACTGCTGCAGGAGCGTCTGTCTTAACTGTCTTCTCAGCAGGCTTAACATCTGCTGTCTTTTTTGTTGTGCTAGGCATAATAAAATCCTCCTATTCGCCCTAAAAAAATCTAAAACACAATTTGAAAAATATACTTATATCAGATATAAGTCAAGAATTCATAAAATCTTTTGTGCAAATAACATCTATTGCATAAAAAAGATATTCGGTTTTTGTGCATAAGATATGCTATTGCGCAGCTTTTGTTTTTATGTTGTTTTTATCATTCTTTTTATCATCCATTTTCTCATTCTTTTTCTTGGTAAGCCAAGGTAAAAAACTCTCGTGATAAAGTATCGCAAGAACAGCAGTAAAAGGTATTGATAAAAGGATGCCTATAGGTCCGAATAATTTGCCTCCGATGATGATCGCAATAAGCGAAATAACTGATGGAATTCCAAGCGTATCACCGAAGAGTTTGGGCTTGATAACATAGCCGTCAATCGTCTGAAGTATCAATGTGAAAATGATAAAGATCAATGCATAAAAAGGTTCATCAAGGAACAGTAAAAATGCACCTATAACACCGCCTATGATAGGACCGAAAGTAGGCAGTATATTTGTCACTCCGACAACAACAGAAATAAGAGTAACATTAGGCAAACCGGCAGCTAACATGAAGATCGCATTTACGATTCCTACACCGCATGCTTCAAGTATCGTATAGCTGATATATTTCGAGAAAATGTCTGCGCTTCTTCTCATAAATGCAGTATGTTTTTTATACTGTTCATCAGTAAGAAGTGCATGTCTGAATTTTGCAACTCCTTCGAAGAGTCTCCTCTTGCCTGCGATAAAATAAACTGCAAGAATTATTCCTACAAAAATATTCGTAACGACAACACCGACACTCATAACAGTGCTCATTGCATTGGACAGATTCTGCGTAAAATTAGCGATGAATTTATCTGTCTCCGAATACATCGTTGCAGTCCAGTTGGATGCACCGAGAACGATATCATAACGCGCTGCAAATTCATCAAGTTTTGCAAGATTAACTTCGATGATCGAAGTATAATTTTTTGCATTCGCAATGAAGTCTGTTATGCTCGAGATTATCTCCGGGAAAACGAACCAGAAGAACAGAGTGAATATCGCCAGAACGAGAACGATCGATATGATGACTGACACTACAGATCTGACTTTCTGCGGCTTTATGAACTTGAAAACTTTACGTTCAAAAAATACAACGATGAGATCGATCAGATATGCAATTACTATTCCGATGATGATCGGCGCCATCAGATTGATAACATAAGACAGCCATGAGAAGAAATCAGGAATTCGTGCAAAAAGAAGATATGTGAGAACACCTACAAAAGCCGCAAGAGAATATGCGCCCCATCTGTGATTGAGTATGTCTTTGATCTTTGCCATCCGGTTTCTTCCTGTTCTTTTAGTAGATTATATTATAAAGGGGTTTGAATCATAAATAAACCATTAATTGTTTTTGGCGTTGTTATTGGCGGCTGCGCCGGGGTTCATCCTATAGCTGATGCAATTCGCTTTTTGAGATGAATTAACTCTTCTAGTTGGTGACGTTGTTCATCCTAAATCTATGAATAGGATCCGATTGGGATGAACTTAAGCCTTTTATTTTGCAATGTTGCGAGCTTTTCTCATCTCAGTTGCTGGTTTTTCGAGCATATGGAATGAACTTCCTTCGATCTTGAGAGATAAAAGTCATCCTATATGTTTGATTTAAAGCAATTTGAGATGAATTCGAGTCTTTTATTTCGAGAGATTTGAAGTATATCTCATCCCAAACATTGAACTATTGAGCATATGGGATGAATTCCAGCAGCTTGCAAGAGATAAAAGTCACCCTATTTGTTTGATAGAAAGCTATTTGAGGTGATCTTATCGCCGGAATACTTCTGCGCAAAAACAAAAGAGCCATCCGCAATGGATGGCTCTTCGTTGATCAAAACAGTTATTACTTTCTGATTCCGAGTTTTGCAATGATCGCTCTGTATCTCTCGATGTCGATCTGTGCAAGATAGTCAAGAAGTCCTCTTCTCTTACCAACCAGCATCAGAAGTCCTCTTCTGGAATGGTGGTCACCCTTGTGTGTCTTCAGGTGTTCGGTAAGGTGGTTGATTCTTGCTGTGAGAAGTGCGATCTGAACCTCAGGGGATCCTGTGTCGCCTTCTGCGAGCTGATAAGTCTTGATGATCTCAGCCTTATCAATACCTCTGCCCTTTGCCATGGTACTTTCCTCCTGTTATTTGTATTCACCTGTAACCGGGAAAATGGTCGGAGTGATCCTATAATCCAGGTTACGGCAGCGGAGCAATAATAACACAGCCAAAAGAGCTTTGCAAGTTTGTTATAATGTTTTTATGAGTACCGTGCGCAGATTGTTCAGATCAAGAGATATCTATGACCTTAGCAAAACAGATGATCTGTTTGTCAGATCAATGCGCGAGAATGCGGTCTTTCAGTACAATAACTGCAGTGATTACAAGCGCATACTGGATGAATTTGATTTCGATCCGCAGAGTATAAAGACAAAGAAAGATCTCGTAAAACTCCCTTTTATTCCGACTGTCTACTTCAAGCACCATTATCTTGCATCAGTTCCTGACAGTAAGATGGTGATCAAGGCGACGTCATCCGGAACATCCGGTTCGATGTCCATGATCGGCTTTAATCTAAGGTCGCTCATAACGGGAGCGCACATGGTAAAAAACGTCGGAAGATACCATAAGCTGTGGTCGGCAAAACCGACAAATTACATTATCTTCGGATATCAGCCGACAAAGGACAACAAGACTGCTATAAGCAAGACTGCATACGGATTTACTTTCTTTGCGCCTGCGGCGTCAAGGACATTTGCGCTCAATGCGACAGACAAGGGATATGAACTTGACTGGGACAGGGTGCTGAAGGCAATGGAGAAATGTGCCCGTTCCAAGCTCCCGATGAGAACGATAGGATTCCCTGCATACACTTATTTTTTGCTTAAGGACATGAAGGCGAAAGGCATCAGTTGTCAGATGCCGAAGGGGAGCCTCATCACGATGGGCGGCGGATGGAAGAGCTTTTATACGGAGAAGCCCGACAAGGAGGAATTCTACCGCCTTGTAAAGGAAGTACTTGGCATAGATGAAGATCACATAATCGAATTCTTCGGTGCCGTTGAACATCCGATTCTTTATACGGACTGCAGATGTCACCATTTTCATATTCCCTGTTACGGGAGAGTGATCATAAGGGATCCCGATACTTTCGAGGAGGTTGGTGACGGGACGCCGGGGCTTATAAATCTGCTGACTCCCATGATCGACAGCACGCCTGTCTTAAGCATCATGACAGACGACCTCGGAGTGATACATTCAGAAGGATGTCCGTGCGGCGCGAGGTCCCCTTATCTTGAGATAATCGGGCGCGTCGGAATAGAAGGAATCGTTACGTGCGCAGCAGGAAGCGAGAAATATCTCAAGGAGGGCACATGATCTTATTCGGCGGCAAAGTCTACGGAACGGACATGCAGGATGAACTGATAACAAAGCTTGCAGGTCACATCGATGAGACATATGCATCAGGCATCACTCTCAATCCGAAAGAAGTGATAGAAGCATGCAACGTTCTTGCCACGCGCGTTAAGGCAGGAGAATACGATGACATCGTTATGCCTTTCATGAAGACTTTTAATATCGATAAGGCGCAGATCGACAGGCTCACGGATCTGTTTACTGCAGACGGCCTTACTACAAAACTCAATACGGAACTTCCGCCTTTGGAAGATACTGACGGGATCAGAAAAAAGTATTATCCGCTCGGCGTGCTGCTGCATATTGCGGCAGGCAACTTTGACGTTCTTCCCGCATACAGCGTGATCGAAGGACTTCTGGCCGGAAACATCAACATATTGAAGCTCCCCATGGGCGATTCGGGACTGTCCGTAAAACTCCTGACGGAACTCATTGAGATCAGTCCGTCGATCGCGCCGTTCATATATGTTTTTGACGTTCCTTCAACAGAGACGGCATCACTTATAAAGCTTGCCAATATCAGCAACGGAATAGCAGTATGGGGCGGCGATGCGGCACTTACCGCTGCAAGGCAGTGGGCACCCGTCAACACGAAAATAATCTCATGGGGGCATAAGCTCTCTTTTGCATATGCGGAACCTAACTGCACCGATGCGGAACTCAAGGACCTGGCGCGCTCCATCTGCATGACGAATCAGACGCTGTGCTCATCCTGCCAGGGCATATTCGTAGATACATTGTCGGATGAGGAACTCGAGAACTTCGGCAAGAGATTTTATAAGATCTTCTCCGAGGTCAATGAACAGTCCACGCCAGTTGATTACGGGATGCGTGCGAAGAATGCGATAAATCTCTATAACGAGAGGCTCGAAGGCACTTCCGGCAAGATCTTAAGCGGGAACGGTATCAGCGTTATCATCCGCGAAGACAGCGAGCTGGAGCTGTCCTACATGTACAGGAACGTGTGGATCAAAAAGCTCCCCATGGATAAGATCTATACTCTCCGCAAACATAAATCCCACCTGCAGACTGCAGCTGTATTAACGTCAGATGATAAGAAACGTAATATGGCTGAGACCGGTCTTGCATCGGCAGGTGTCGTAAGGCTTACGCCTCCCGGCGCCATGTCAGACACATTGATGGGCGAAGCACATGACGGGACTTATGCACTGCGTGAATATTCAAGGATCGTTGAATTCAGAAGTTAAAAGTGACAAAACCTTTATCCTGTACGATCTCCAAGCAATACTTCCCGGTCTGACACGGCCTGCGCAAAAGACCTGTCGTGTTCAACGAAGAGCAGCGTTATCTCACTGTCTTTTACGAGCCTTTCAATCTCCTGACGCATGTAGACATCAATGTAATTCAGAGGCTCGTCCCACAGATACAGATCTGCCTGTTCACAAAGGCTTAAAGCGATCATGACAGACTTCTTCTGACCGAGAGATAATGCCGATACATCGCGGTATAGCATCTCGCCGTTAAATCCCATCTTGACCAGTATAGTGCTGAACAATGTCTTATCTGCTCCCCTGTCTGCACAGATCTCATAAAGAGTTCCTGCAAGGGATGACGTGTCCTGACCCACATAGGATATCTTAAGTCCCGGTGCTATATAGACATCGCCTTCGGCTGTTATTCCTTCGTCTTCTCCGACTCCTGCAAGGAACTTTATCAAGGTGCTCTTGCCGCATCCGTTTTTACCCTGCAAAGAGATCTTGCTGCCGCGTTCGACAGTCAGATCCACGCCTGATATTACGGAATCTCCCCAACGCTTGAGCGTTACATCCTTGAATATTACCGGAGTCCTGTTGTGGTGCTCGCTTCCCTTTATCTTAAGTTTTTCAGTCTTCTCAAGGTCTTTGAGAAGTCCCTGCTTCTCTTCAAGCTTGCGCTCGTTTCGTTGCTCAAGGTTTTTTGCAAGAGACATGAGCTTACGTGCTTTCTCGCCCTCATAGGCTCTTCTGAAGTGGTCCTCAGCGACCTTTGGCGGGGCCTTACTTCTGTTCTTGACGGCCTCAGCTTTGGATGCCCACTGTGCATTTTTCTTCATTGCAGCTTCAATGGATGTCATCTCCTTTTTGAGCTGATCGTTGCGGGCTCTCTCGCTGTCCATCCGCTGCTCGTTATTCTCCCACCATGTGGAGAAGGTCGATGCGGTAAGTTCCAATCCCGTCTTCGTTATTACGAGGGTGTGATCAGTACACATGTCCAGGAAGTGTCTGTCGTGTGATATGAGGATGAATCCCCTTTTCGAGGACAGGTATTGGGCGATGACTTCCCTTCCCTGTCTGTCGAGGTGGTTTGTAGGCTCGTCTATAAAAGGATATATCCCGTCAGTTGCAAAAAGATTTGCGAGCATGAGCTTTGTCCTCTCGCCCCCTGACAAGGTGTCCATCGGACGCCACATTATGTCGGGATCGGCACCTAAGAGGTTGAGCTCCTTACGCACTTTCCATTCCTCGGCATCGGGCATCTCCTCCGACGGGAACATCACCGTCTCGGGCACTCCGGTTATCGTTCCGGAGTACGGAAGCTCGCCTCTCAAGAGCTTGAGAAAGGTCGTCTTGCCTCTTCCGTTGCGTCCGGCAAGAGCCAGCTTCCAGTCAGTATCCAAGGCAAGTGTAACATTGTTAAACAGATTATATCCGGATCCGTCGTATCCGAAAGTCATATCTTTGATGTTTATCAGTGGCATATTGATTCCTCCTTCGAATCCTCTGCCGGATAAATCAAAAGCCGCGACATACGGCCGCGGCTTGGGTTGTTATATTAGTAAAAATGAACACGCAAAAAGACTTATCCGCAGGCAGTTTATAAACTTCACGCAGATCATCTCTTCATTGGTGTTCCTCCTTCTTGTTTGCTACGTGAATGATACATTACAGCATTTTGTTAGTCAAGTGGCGCCATTGCCGTTTTATTTATGTATGTTATGTACAATACCCTTTTTGCACGCGAGTGATAATATTCGTTGGTTAGGGCAAAAGTCCTGACACAAAAGTTTACGGGGTGAACGATTATGAAGAATAAGAAGATAGCTTTGATCATGGCAGCTCTGTCACTGACTGTTGCAATCGCAGCATGCGGCACTAAGCCCGCTGAGACAACAATTGAAGAGGAAGAAACAACGGTCGGAACTACAGCTGAAGTTACAGAATCCGAAGAAACATCCTATGAAGAGATCACAGAGATGACAGACAACAGTTCTGATGAGACAGAAGATGCAGATCCGTTCAACGTCGACGGCTTCTACAGAGTCTGCTCCAATCTTGATGACCATACAATCGAGACATTTGCGGAAGCTGCAAAAGATGCATACCTCGGCGGCGACTGGGAAAAGCTTTCGGGCATGATCCGCTATCCCATCACAATGTATCCCGAAATTGAAGTAACAAATGCTGACGAGTTCATATCCTACATGGAAGGCAAGTCAGTATCTGACAGCGACAGGGAAGCTATGGAAAATGAGACATGCACATGCATGGGTGCAAATTCACAGGGCATCTGCATGGGTTCCGGACAGATCTGGCTCGCTGACAGCTATGACGGAACACAACCGCAGATCATTGCTCTGTCCGGAATCTCCTGATCAGATCTTCACTCTGAACAGACCGTGACGGTTGCAGTAAGCATAAATATACCTGACAAGGCTCCTCCGGAGCCTTGTTTCAGCTTCACCTTCAGGATAGAGTTTTACAAGCTGCAATCCCTGATCAGTTAAAGCGGTAATAAATGAGATGTAATGATCTTTCGTCATGGGATGATCCACATGAACATAAAGCTCATCTTCTATAAGTTCAACACTGATCCCGTGTTCTGCGTCAGGGTCCTCTGCTTCCAGTGCGGGAAGAGTTATTCCGCAGCAGCTGACTAATGCATCACCCATGGAATTTATCACGTTGCCGCATACAGGGCATACATAAAGTCTGCTCTTAAGCATGTTGGATGAACGGTTGGAATTCGTAATATAATCGCCTGACAGAAGTTCGATGACCGATATTCCCAGAGCTGATGCGAGCGGTTCGATGAGACTGATGTCGGGAAATCCCGCACCCGTCTCCCACTTGCTTACTGCCTTGTGACTTACATGTATCCTGTCTGCCAGCTGCTCCTGGGTAAGACCCTTATCCTCGCGAAGTGTCCTGATCACATTTCCTGTAATGTATTTATCCATGATCTTTAACCTCCTTTGCAAGGCAAGTCTAACAAAGCATTATCATGCCTGCCACCTACGCTGCGTGGAGTGTTATTTTTTGCAGTATCAGAAGCCAAGAAGACTGTAGATATAAGTATCGGCTTCCTCCTGCTTATACCTTCCGTTTGTATGGTCTGAACTGCCGTCAGGGGGAGTATCGCTTCCGATGATCTCAACGTGTAATAGTTCTCTCTTCTGCGCATCGATTATGAAGACCATTGTAGTCGTCGTGCATCTGTCCATCGGACCGTAATAATAATCCTTCTCTCTAAATGAAATAAAACTGTCCTGGATTATCAGATACCGGCACTCTTCCATGGTATCTGCGAAGATCTCAGGGCGGGATGCAAAATGATAAACAGTACTGTTATCGGTATACTCAGGGAAGAACCACGGCAGTTCGCTGTCAACGCTGCAGATCTCTCCCCCGTAGCGCTTATAATAAACACGGTCCGCTCTGGAAAGAATAATGTTCTCCGGAACAAGAGAAAAATCACCCGTGAGCTGAGCTTCAACATCTGCATCGAGGAAGTCTAAAACATAACCTGAGCCGTCCTTCCTGAAAGCAAACTGGTACTCATCTTCAGGAGCAGCCAGCGCACCGCTGTCGATGAGTTTCTGAACAGAATCATTAAGTATTTCTACTTCCCATTCATTCTGCATGTCAGATACAGTTTCCCAATATTCCCTCTCCCTGTCAAAAGATGTCTCGGATGTCTCGGGCTCGCTTTCGGAGCACGCGGTTATTCCAAGGATCATTGATAAGCATAAGATCGCTGCCGTAATCTTCTTCATCGTTGGTGCCTCCTTAATCTATAAGTCCAAAGTGCCTTAATGCGTTGGCTATGCCGTCTTCATCAACTGAATCTGTTATGTAGTCGGCTGCTTCCTTTACTTCGTCCGTGGCATTGCCCATGGCAACACCTATTCCTGCGAATTTCAGCATTTCGATGTCGTTCTCACCGTCTCCGAATGCCATCGTCTCTTCTCTGTCAAATCCGTTCTCGCTGATGAACGTCTTAAGCCCCGTGGCTTTGCCGCCGTCCTTGGGCATTATGTCTATGCCCGTATCGTTCCAGCTTGTTATTGCACACTCATCAAGAAGGTCGTCCAAAAGTTTTTTCTGCTTGTCCGGCACGAAAGCAAGTATCTGATACACCTTCTCACCGTGGTACTCACCGAGTTCCGGAACAGTTCCGCGCGTCTCCTTCTGGGTCCTTACGACCGTATCGTTTACATAATTGATGTACCTGTTGTTCTCGCCTATCAGCACGAAAGGGATCCTCTTGGCATCGAATATGTGAACTAAGACTTCCATCTCCTTCGGGTCGATCGCCTTGCCCGCATAAGCCCTTCTGTCCTGATCGAGCAGGAGCTGGCCGTTGAGCATCAGATATGCATCGAAATCAATGCTGCTGACCGGAAGCTTTGCAAATTCCACAAGATGTCTGCCTGTTGCAACGACAGCCATTATGCCTTTTTCCTGGAGCTTTGCAATTGCATCTCTCGTGCTTTGGGGAACGTCGTTGAGCTTATGAGACAACAACGTTCCGTCAACATCAAAAAAGACTGCTTTTATGTTCCGGTTCATTCTTCCCACTCGATCCCTTTGGCAGCCGTCATGAGTCTTGATTCGCTCATCGGCATGGGCTTGCCGAAGTAATAACCCTGGGCACGGTCGCACTTGATCTTCTTTAAGAACTCGAACTGCGATTCATTCTCAACACCTTCACAAAGCGTCGTAAGACCCATGTGAGATGCGCCGTGGATGATGTATCCCAGGAGAAGTCCCGTGCGCGGATTGTGTTCGCGGTTCCTGAGGAAAATGAGGTCGAGCTTCAATACATCAAACTCATATTCCGCAATGGTATTAAGTGACGAATAACCGCTCCCGAAATCATCAAGCCAGATCTTATATCCGAGCTGTCTCATCTTCGCACACTCATTCTTGATATATCCGACGTTATCGTTCAGGGCGCTCTCAGTGATCTCAAGGTCGAGCATGTCTCTCGGCATTCCGAACTTTGTCAGCGTCTCATCAACGAATCCGAAGATGTCGCAGAGTTCAAAATCAAGTCTGGAGATGTTGATAGATATTGGTACTATCTTCTCGCCCTTCTCCTTAAGTTCCTGACAGTCTTTGCATACCTGCTCGACCACATATTTGTCTATCAGATGTATCAGATGGAACTGCTCGAGTGTCTCGATAAAGTCAGCGGGAGACAAGATCCCGAACTGCGGATCTATCCAGCGTACGAGCGCCTCGTAACCGCAGATCCTGCCTGTCTGAACTCTTATTACGGGCTGATAGAATACCTTGATGTGCTTCTGTTCTATCGCTTCCTCAATGTGATCGACAACATACTGCTGACGTCTTAACCTTTCGCGCAGCATCTCATCGTAGATGCAGTAATTGACATCATGACGTCTCTTGATGGAATTGCATGCAAGTCTCGCATGGTCACATGCAAGGCCGACTTCGGCATATTTATCGTCAACGAAATAGATGCCAGCCTTGATCCTGACCTTCTTATTGATGTCTTCGGTCATGAGCATCTTCTTGTATATGTTCTCGACCTTGGCAATCGTATCATCTCTTCTTCCGACATTGCATACGAAGAAATGATCATCGGCAAACCTTGCCACGATCGCACCGCTGAAAGCCTCCCTTATCGTCCTTGCAAGATCGCATAACAATTCATCACCTAGCTTGAATCCCTGATGCTCATTGAAGAGCTTGAAATTGGGAATATCAAAATGAACGAAAGCGATCTCCTTTCTTCTGCTGTCTGGTGACATCAGAAGTGTCTGCGCCTGATGATAGAAGAAAGACATGTTGAACAGTCCCGTCAGTTCATCAGTATCTTTATTGCCGGATAATATCTCTGCTTCCGCATATGAATTACGGTTCCTGTTGAAGAATTCATCCTTGTCGACATCAACAATAAATACATAGAAAAAGCTCTTGCCGTCGACCCAGTGAAGGAGGTGTCCGAAGTCCTCGACATATCTCACTTCGCCCTGTTTGGTAATGATCCTGTATCTGACGTAATCGTGCATCTTCTCGCCGAAAGTCGTCTGTGCCTGGATCTGATTTTCTATTCTGTTGAGATCATCGGGATGGACCATTCCCTTGAATGACCCGCCGACATATTCAATAAACTCTTCGTAATTCTCGCAGCCGTATAACTTGGCTATATTAGTCTCGGCAAAAAGGATCTTCTCATCACCTTCAGATTCATATATGAAAAATCCGCCCGGAAGCCCTGCCGGTATCTTGCCGCCGGTGTTCGTATCGTAATATGTATCTTTCATGAGAAACACCTCCGATCTGATTTTTTAATTATATCACTTATAGCTTGCGGCTGCGGGGTGGCGTAATGGTGACACAAATTCTGTTTATAAACGGGTTTTTGTGTAACTGACTGTGTCATTTTGAGACCTTCTGACACATTTTCCGTTTATAAAGCCATAAATGTGTCAGTGCTTGTGTTACCTTAGACCTTAGGGCAAATTGCGTCAATCTCTGCAGCTTTACGCGACCTGTGAGCTGATAATCAGCTCAGACTTCCTCAATCCCGTAGATATATCTGAATTCCATGATCGAAGCGGAATCGGCCTCCTGGCCTTCAAGTTCCTCGCGCAGCGAATTGGCACGGTCGATAATAAAATATATGATCCTGCAGCCGTATTCCCTCGCCGTGGGCATGAAGTAATCCGCGACCCATTTTGTGTCTTCGGGATTATCTTCAAAGCCGTCTCTGGTGTCCGCGACATAGTTGCATCCCGGGTGATCTTTTATCACCTGCAAAGCAAGCTCTAACGGAGTTCTGTACTGATCGAGCTCGCAATATTTTTTCCAGTGGACGAGCACGACATTTCTGCCGGGCACATAATCGACATCACAAAAAACCGAGCGGTAGATGCACTCCATCAGATTCATTCAACTCTCCATGTCGTATTGTTGTCTTTGATCAGGGATACTGATCCCGGGATCGTTACTCTCTCCTCATCGAAAGGAACGAATCCGCCTGTGCAGATGAAAGTTCCGCCCGTGATGTTAAGTTCTCCGGGGATATCCGAATATGTTCCGTTGGTCAGCTGTGCCTGCGTATAATCATTTGCGAGACAGTCGCCGGTATGTCCTGTAAGCGTGCCGCCTGATATAGAAGCTCTGCCGCCCTCTCCCATGAGGAGCGCGAAGCCTGAATCGACCGTGCCGCCCGTCATTTCGAATACGGGGATGTTATCTTCCACATCGAGGTTGTCGAGGAATACTCCGAACATGCCTGCTGCAATTGCTCCGCCGTTCATGTGGAATTCACCTTCGGGACTTAAGAATACTCCGATCTTGTTGCCTCCGATGCTGCCGCTGTTGAATGTAAGCGAGCCTGAATCGACAACGCATCCGTCACATTTAAAGTCGGATCCCATGGCCTTGCCGTCAACTATCTCTGATGTGAGTCCTATCAGGGCATCATTGACCGTCGCGGTGCCGCCGTCTGCTATGAGAAGTGCGATCTTGCTTCCTAATACCGTGCTGCCATTGACCGTCAGATCGCCGCCGCAGACAAGTATCGCATTCTCGCTTCCGTCAATTACTCCGGGACCGTTAAGCGTTATATGCGCACCGGTATTTACAACAAGAGTATTGGGGTGGGCCACGTCCGTCTGATCAACAGTTCCGCCGCTTATGGTATTGTCATTAAGATTGATGGTAAAGGTCTTGGAACCGATCTCAACAGATTCGGTAATATCAGTCAGCAGTTCTATGACACAATTGTCAGGAGCAGCCTTTACAGCCTCCTGAAGAGTCTTGTATTTTACGTCTCCGATCTGAGCAACATCCTTGCCGCTCCTGCCCGAGCATGCGGCAATGCCGCCCATAAATGCAAGCAGCACGGCTGCTGCAACTACTTTGCGTAACACCTTCATCAATTATGCTCCTTTGTGTTTTTTCTGCCCATTACAACAGCTGGGCACCTCTCAGGGAATTTAATTATTACAGATTTGATTATAGCATAATGTTCTTTTCCATCTTGTCGAAGCAGAGATAATCCCCGTATCCCGTATCGAGGATATTGTATTCCACTTCCTTGAACCCGCGCTTGAGATATATCTTTTTCGCGGGCAAAGATGCATGTATAAGTATCGTGTCATAAGACTTGGCGATCTTCTCTTCGGCAAGTTCTATCAAAGCTCTTCCATACCCTTTGTGCTGGTATTCAGGAAGCACAAAGAGTCTGTCGATCTCATTGTCTGATATCGTAACCGTTCCTGCGCAGGCCCCGTCATCTGCAACCAGCAGATAGACTCTTCCGGCGCGCAGGTCTCTGATGATGTTGTCGTCCGAATGATGATCCTCAAAAAACCTCACGGCACCCTCAGGATAGTATTTTGGATAGACTGCCCTGATGGTAGTCTGAGTTATCCTTCTGACTGTCTCAAGATCTTTCTCATCTGTTGATCTGATGATCATTATTGTTCTCCTTGGAAAATAAATCCCGCCCCGCGCAGCAATTACCGGCACGGGACGGGAGTGAACTCGAATTTAACGGTGATCAGAGGAGCGGTGTCTCATTGTACTGTGTTCTGTCACTCTTGTTGATGTGAATGAACATGTTGTGCAGGAGATTAACGCTCGTTAATATGACTTCGCCTTGGTTGAGCTTCCTGACGTGCTTGATCGCATAATCGTCAAGGTGGCTCTCGACCGTCCTGATCTCATCATTGAGCATGAGTCTGTGGATAAGGATCGTACCGACCTGACCGAAGAGGATCGAAGATACGTCCTTCGGGTTCTGCGTTGTCAGGTAAAGGAAGATACCCTTCTTACGTCCCTCTCTTGCAAGGAGTGTAAGACCGCCGTGGAATTCCTTGTCGGAATATCTTGACTTGGCATATCTGTGAACCTCATCGATGAAGAATACGAACGGGTTGATGTCATCAAGTGCCATTACGAAATTACTTACAAGGTCTATTACCATTCCGCCGATACCTTCCGATGCACCGAGTGATGATGTATCGATATAAAGGCTGACTTCAGGAAGATGAAC
>Ga0247611_10007289_pt1 | contig 13933 bp, 7 predicted proteins | sample 177DNAGHGhighgp2_FD_192422 | JGI IMG/M metagenome (GOLD analysis project Ga0247611, IMG submission 192422) | Sheep rumen microbial communities from Palmerston North, Manawatu-Wanganui, New Zealand - 1770 DNA GHGhigh gp2 | ecosystem: Host-associated > Mammals > Digestive system > Stomach > Rumen ...
TGCGGGACCGTGAGTTTGAGCGGTTTGCTCTCGTTGCAGGCCCATTTCATCTGGTCGATGTACCAGTCCGTGCCCAGCAGCGAGGTATTCACCACACGAACATCCGTGCGCACGCCCTCAATCTCCTGGGCGTACCACAGCGGGAAGGTATCGTTGTCTCCGTGGGTGACCAGGAGGCCGTTCTCCCCTACCGAGTTCAGGTAGTTCCAGGCCATCTCCGGGGCCGTATACCGGTTGGAACGGTCGTGGTCGTCCCAGTTCTGGGCCGCCATGAGCACCGGTACCAGGAGGCACAGGGCCGATACCCCGGCAGCAATGGCCGGAGTCGGCACCTTCTTGGCGGCAGCACCCAGCCACTGATACAGCGCCGCCACGCCCAGGCCGATCCAGATGGCAAACATATAGAACGAGCCGGCGTAGGCGTAGTCACGCTCGCGCACCTGGTACGGCGGCTGGTTCAGATACAGGACAATAGCGATGCCCGTCATGAAGAACATCAGGAACACAATCCAGCTGCCACGCTTGTCTTTGTCGTACTGGAACACCAGGCCCAGCAGACCCAGCAGCAACGGCAGGAAGAAGTAATGGTTCTTGCCTTTGTTGTCCCGCAGCGGCGCCGGAGCGTCCGACTGGTCCCCCAGGCGGAATTCGTCCAAAAAGCCGATGCCGCTCTCCCAGTTGCCGTCAAAAATATTGCCCGGCAGCGGGGAATGGATGTCGTTCTGGCGGCCCACAAAGTTCCACATGAAATAGCGCCAGTACATCCAGTTGAGCTGATAGTCAAAGAAATAGGCCATATTAGCCCCAAAGCTGGGCTTGCGGTACTTGGCACCCTTTACGCGCGTTCCTTTCCCTTGCGTATAGGTCTGGTAAAAGTCGATATAGCGGGGGTCTGCCCCGGACCACATGCGCGGGAACAGCATTTTGCCTTCCGGCAGGTAAGCGGCGTCTGCGGGGGCCTCCGCCTTCACGTATTTTCCGTTGAGCGGCGCCCAGTACTTGTCCTGCTTGAGGTCGTACGGGGCGTCGAAATACTGCCCGTACACAAGCGGCGTGGAACCGTACTGCTCACGGCTGAGGTAGCGCACAAGCGTGTACGGATTGTCCGGCTGATACTCATTGGTGGGCGTTTTGACGCTGGAGCGGATAATGACCATGGAGAAGAGCGAGAAACCCATCACCAGGGTGGTGACGCACAGAATGACCGTGTTCCAGAACACCCGGCCCTTTTTGAGGGTGACAAACAGCGCCCAGAAGCACAGCACCAGCAGCCCCACCAGGAAAAACAGCGCGCCGGTGTTGTACGGCAGGCCGAAGGTATTCACAAAAATGCGGTCGAAGAAGGCCGCCAGCTTGGGCAGGTACGGGATAAAGAGGTACACCAGCAGGAATTCAATCACCACGCCAATGGCGAAAATCCCAAGTAACTGCTTGAACGGGAGCTTTTTACCCTCGTTCATGCGATAGTAGTACATGAACACGAAGGCCGGAATGGTGAGGAGGTTAAGCAGATGCACGCCAATGCTCAGGCCCATCAGGAAGGCGATGAGCACCATCCAGCGGCGGGCATGGGGTTCGTCGGCGTGGTCGTACCACTGGCACATGGCCCAGAACACCAGCGCCGTGAAGAGGGAACTCATGGCATACACCTCTCCCTCTACCGCGCTGAACCAGAAGGTGTCGCTGAAGCAGTACGCCAGCGCGCCCACAGCGCCGGAGCCGAAGATCGCTATCGCACGGCCCAAGGAGATCTCTCCGCTCGCTTCGCTCGGTCGAGATGACAACAGGAGCCTTTTTGCAAAAAAGACGATGGTGAAGTACAACAGGAAGATGGTGAGGGCGCTCAGGATGGCGTTCATGGCATTCACGGCCACGGCGGCGTGCTCCGGCTTTACCGGGATGGTAAAAAAGCGCGCAACTAGCTGGAACACAGGGTTTCCCGGGGGGTGTCCCACCTCCAGTTTATAGGACGATGCAATGAATTCTCCACAGTCCCAGAACGAGGCCGTGGGCTCTATGGTGGACAGATACGTGACCAGGGACACCGCCAGCACGGTGAGCGCCACAATCCAGTTCCATTTCTTAAAAACCTTCTGATTCATAGTCACAATACAGTAAGCCTGCAAAGTTAGCAAAAACTTCGCAGGCTTACAACAAGGGTTTTCTTAATAGGTTAGTCGTACACCAATTCAAACTCATCCACCCAGAGGGTACTGCCCCGTCCGCCGGTGAAATAATCCCCCAGCGAGCTGGAAGAGGCCACGATCACCAGGTACTTGGGCGTACGGTCGCTACGGTACTCCAGCGGAAGGTCAAAGGGCACATAGCCGTCCGTACTCTCCGAAAGGGCATATCGCCCATAAGCAATAACGGAGGGATCCCTGTCAAAATCCACATAGGTGGCACTGGAGCTGATTACGTGGAACTGCTCAGGCCAGTCGGTCAGGGCTACCAGGATGTGCCCGGAATCGGGCTGCCCCACGAGCTCCGCATGCGAAGCATCCGCATCCGTGATGGGTACGGACTTGTATGCCGCATATCCCCTCAGCGACACGGGTTTGGCCGTAAACGGGAGCCCCCAGGCCAACTCTGCGCCCAGGCCCTGCAACTTGACAAACTGTCCGGTGAACACACTCCCGGCGGCAAACTTCACCACCGCAAAGCTGCTCTCCATGCGGCAAGCTTTCTTGCCGGGCCCGGAGACCGCCACAAATGCCTCGTCCGGCGTAGTGGCACTCCCCGTAAAGGAAGCCGTTGCCTTGTTGGCCGAATCCCACACCTGCACGCCGCCCAGGTCCCAAGGGTTCCATACCTTGCCGCTGGCATGCCAGGAGTCGAAGGAGAGGTTGTCCGGCTGCACCGGCTCCGCCGTTTGGAAAGAGACAGGGGCCGATACCTCTTCTCCGTCCCTTATCCGGCACTGGTAGGACGTATTGGGAGAGAGCCCCGTCAGATTGGCAGACACGCCCACACCCGACACATTCACGTCTTGAGCCGTGCTCCAGGCGGGGTCTGCCTCCTTTTTGTATTCTACGGTTACCCCCAAGCCGTCGGACGCAAAAACGCCACGCACACGGGCGGAATAACAGTGGGCATCCACGTCGCTCACTGCCGTACTCACCCGCACCTGCAGCGCCTTGAAATGCCATTCGATGACCTCATTCCCCCACTCCACAAAAAAACTGCGCTCGGTGACACAATCCAGCGTCATGGGGAAAGAGACGGCCCGGGTGGAAAGGGTCAGATGCTGGAGATTGGTCTCGTAACCGGTAGTGCTAACAATGCGGGACCCCTCGGGTTCCAACTTCATATCGTCAATCGTTATATCCTTAAGCGACTGCGTATCAGAGAAGTACACATATACGCACCGGGTTTCCAGATTGAAACGGGCCTCCTGGACCTGCCCGTCGCACCGCACATAGCGCTCGATGGGCTGCGTAGCCGAAATGGTCCACTCATAGTCCTGATAGGTATGCAGCACCACTTTCACCGGCTTGGTAAGGTCCATGAACTCCCCTATGTCGTCACAGGTGGCCATTTCCGACAGCTCGCACTTGTTCACCTGCACGTGACTCATGTCCGCCCACTCTTCCAGCACAAGTGCCACCTCCCGTGTAGCGGGGTCGATGCTGACCTCTTTGGCATCCTGCGTATCAAAGGTCAAAATTTGTCCCACCACCAGGGGATAATCCAGGTCGTTGGGAAATGCGCAGCTGACAGCCAGTAAGCCCACAAGGGCTATTTGTATCCAACGTTTTACCATAAGTAGAAATGCACGCCAAAACGGATGGCAAGCAGGTTTATGTTAAGTCCCGTTCCCAATTCCTTGCCGGTACTGGTTTTCACCTGATTCTCTGTCTGCCGAGTAAACTTATAGGTAAGGTCCAGCAGGCCCACGGACAATTCAAAGTCCACATTTTCCTGCACAAAGAAACACAGGCCCGGGTCCACCCGCAGGGCCAGTTTCCAGTTGTCACTATAGGTCCCATGCTTAATGTTCTCCTCGTTCTCGTACAGCATACTCTGCACATACCCCCCGTTAAGGGTTCCCTCCACAAAAAAGCCAAAAACCTTGCTGCCCATAAAGGGAAGGTAGTAACGTGCACCGGCGGCCAGGACATACGACTGCCGCTTAAAGTGCTGGCCGGTGATGTCCAGGCCCAGCTCATCCGACAAATGGAGCGACGCGCTGTTCAGGTCCACGCCCAGCCAGGAGTACTCGAACCGGGCCACCACGCTAAGGTTGTTGCATGGGAAATACTCGAACGAAGGGGTGATGCCAAACGTATTGTATCCGCCCTTGATATCGCCGATATATTTGGACAGCACGGTATATCCGTCATCTTCGCCCAGCGAATATTTGCGCCAGGACACACTGAGCCCTCCCCCAAAGCTGTTCTTGGGAATGAAGATTTTGTTCCTCCCGGCAAAGCCGCGGGTAAACTTCTCCTGGGCCTGCCCCGGAAAGACGAGACAGGCAGCCAGAAGCAGCATCAGACACTTTTTCATCATTACAGGTTGCGATAGCCGACAAGCTGGCGGTCGGCTTCCGAAAGGTCGCCTGCGTCGTATACGAGAGACAATTCATCCAGCCAAAGGGTGGAGCCCTTGCCTCCGGTGAAATAGTCTCCAAGACGGGAGGCGGCACCTACAATCACCACGTACTTGGGCGTACGGGCGTCGCGGTACTGCAACGGGAAAGTAAATTCCACGTATCCGTTAGTGGTCACATCGGAAGTAAAGTCGCACATGGCAATGATGGATGAGTCGTTGTCCTGCAGGAAAACGCTCTTGGAGGTATTGACACGGAATTTGGCCGTCCAGTCACACAGGTACATCTTGATGGAACAGGCATCCATCTGTCCCTTCTTGGCCTTATAAGGGTCTTCGGCAAAGTCAATGGCCTGCGGACGATATTTGTAATAGCCGTGCAGGGCCAGCGGACGCGAAGAGAACGGAATGCCCCAATCCAGTTCCGCCCCCACGCCGGACACCTTTACAAAATCGCCGATATAGACGTTCCCGGCTGCAAACTTGGTAATAACCACTACCTTCACCGCCGTACTTTCCAGACGGGCCGCTTTTCCGCGCACCACATCGGACGTCTCCGGCGTGGTAGGAACCGTACCGAAGCTGGCGGTACCGCCGTTGGCCGAGTCCCAAACGCGGTTGGAGGAATTGGTGCCCGGATACCAGGCATTTCCGTCCTGATACCAATCGTCAAAATTCAGGTTGGGGATGGTAGCGGCGGTGGCCGTGGTAAAGCTCACTTCACGCGTTTGTTCATCCTTGTCGGTTTTTACGCGGAACACGTAGGAAGTAGAGGCCTGCAGGCCGTAGATTTCGGCGCTGAACGTTGCGGCGGCATCGTTATAGGAGATCTCGCCGCTGTGGTCGGTCCAGAGGGTATCGCCGGCTTTCTTCCACTGGAAACGGAGACCGGAAGGACGCGTTTCGGTGAACCAGTGCCCCTTTACAAGGGCAAACTCGGCCCACGGTTTCACGGTAGTAGCCTCTGCTTCTACCGGAGAAGTCACGGAAAGGGCCAGCGTAGTTGCCTTGTAACAGTTTCGCGTGTCTATCAAATCCAGGGAGAGGCAGTACTCTCCAATGGGAAGGCCGCTCATGAAAGGGCCCAAGTCCACAGCGGTCTGTATGGTGCCATAGGTCAGTGAAGAGATGCCGAGGCCCGCCTGATTCAACGCCGCCACCGTGGAGGAAGAAGCATCTACCAGTTGGACCGACTGCGGAAGGCCCGCACTGCTCAACGTGCTCTCGCTATGGCTGAGCGAAAGGGATTTGATACCCCTGGGTGCGGTGAAAAGCACCACAGGATGGCTCTGGCTGTCTCCTTTCTTAACGGAAATCCCATCGGCAAGATTAAATCCCTGACCCATAATGACAGGGAGCTCATCTCCGGAGAAGTCCATATTCAACTGATAGTATTTCTCGCTCACGGAATCGTCTACCAAAATCCGCAGCATGGAAGAACCACCCGCAGCCCTGGTACGGTTCAAGGAAAACCTGAAGTGATAATGCTGACGGGGTTCCACGTTGTCAATCGTGACCGGCCCCACCCGGTATGCCGTTCCCTGGGTGTTCACCATATAGAGTTCCCACTTGATGGACGACGCCGCCAGATACCCGGTCCTGGACAGGTTTCCGGCTTCCCGGCTAAAGACCAGCGCTTCCTCTCCATTTCTCACGGTAACTGAGTACTCGGTGAAAAAGGAGGCCGTTTCCGCATCGAATTCCACAGTAACCATGGTCCGGGCCAGTTTGGCCGTTACAGCCGCCTCGCACACTTCGTCGGGCCTTACCGTAACCCGTTCTTCCCCTTCATAGCGGGGCTTGTCCCAACTTAAGCTGCTTTCGGGACCGGAAGCAACTTTCACAATGTACTCTCCCGTGGGCAGGGCCATGGGCTCTTCCGGCAGGTCCCGGTAATCGGCAATCGTTACAGACTGTCCCCCCTGAACCGGGATAATGTTTACCGAGAAGGCCGGATCCGGTTCCCCGGCCATTGTCTCTGCCTTCACCACCGGGTCTACCGTCAGGTCGGAAGCAATCCGAACGGAAAGATAGCCTTTGTCCCGGGACGGATCCGGCTCGCGCGAGCAGGCGACTAACGCCAGCAACGCAAAGATGCAATATTTGGTTTTCATCTTGCTATTCGGCATAGAATACAACTGCTTTCTCCAGGCTCTGGCCCTTGTTGTCCGTAACCTTCAGGGTAAAGGTGTGCTGCGAACCGCTTTCCGGACTGTACACCATAATCAGCGGAACCAGCTTGGACAGGGAGAAGTTCACGTGGGTCTGGTTTTCCAGTGCATCTCCTGTGGGAATCATGCCCCCTAACTGGGCAATCAACGCCGCGTCATTGATCAAATCCATTTGGAACGGGGTGGAAGGGCTGTACGTATAACTGGCACCCGCCATCTGGGCAATGGTTTCTCCCAGCACATTGGAATCGACATCCACCACAAAGTCGCGGATACCTTCCGGAGCCTCAATCTCAATCTCCACATCCATCTCGGCACGAATGGGGGTCGGGGCAAAAGTAGGATTCACGCCCCACGTCATGGTGGGGGCCGTAGAGGGCTGCGGGTCCGTACCGGGCTCGTCCGTAGGATCGTCCGTAGGGTCGTCAATGCCGGAATCGCCGCTGTTGCCGCCGCCGTCTACCGGAACCTCATCCCAGCCGGGAACAACCACATCGGCTTCTCTGTCATTGACTGTAGGGTCTATGGTAATGGAGAGTCCGTTGAGCTGGCCGGTCACTACGGCATCCAGTTTAATAATGTGATGGTCCTGGGGCGCCACGTTGGAGATAAGGAGCTCCGTATGGCTCTCTGTAGCGTCTGAAGCACGGTAACCGTCCACTTTCACACGCAGCGGCGCCACGCTGAAATAGCCGGCCTTCTGCTCCACATCGCTGAGCGAAGACCACACCAGGCTCTTTTGGGCCACATCCGCCGCATCCCAGGATGCCGCATTGGTGACGACGATAGAATAGGAAGAGAGCTCCGAGCGGAAACTGTCGGACAGGAAAAAACTCACCTTCATGTTCTGGAGACGCACGGTGACATGCACCGGTGTAAGTTCATCGACCCGGATGGTAAAGTCTGCGCTGCCGCTGTAGAACGGCAGGTCCCAGGCGGCATCCTTGTGCTCCGGGGAGGCCACGGTAATGGTATAATCCCCACTGCCCAGTTCTATGGTCTGGGGAATGTCAATGTAACGGTCATAGTGTTTGGTAAAACCGTCGGCGGGACGAACAATGTCCACCACAAAATCGGCCAGGACATCATTGGACTTGGTAACAAAAGAGCCCTCCTGGACCGCCGTGAGGGAAAGCAGGCCGCTGCCTTCCGGCATTTGGCTTTTGGTCCCGCATGCTGCGACTGCGGCAGCTGCTGCGATAATATAGAGTATTTTTTTCATATCCGATTATTGATAAAGGAGTTCCACATTGTCCACATAGAGGGCGTTGCCGCAGTATATCTTGTGCGTACCCGAGAGGGTGGAGATATTGTCCAGTTTTCGGGCGCCTTCGCCTCCGTTTTTGGATGAGCGGATACTGATGCGGAGGCTGGCCGCCTTCTGGCTGGTAACGGTATAAGTAATGGGGATGGTTACCCGCGTCCAGGCGTTCACCGCGGCCGTTCCGTCGTTCTTCTCTCCGGAGCCAATCACGTTGCCGGAAGCATCCAGCACCTGTACCTGCGCATAGTAGGCGGCGCCATTGGGATTGAAGCGATGCATGAACGACAGGGCCGACGGACGGCTCGCAAAAGCATGCCCCTCAGAGGTTTTGGCCCAGGATCCCTTGTTCTGGTTATTGGCCGCTCCCAGGAAAATTTCACCGGGATAATTGGTGTCTCCGTGCTTGATTTCCGAAGCGACGGAACTGCCTATGTAAACGGTCGCCAGCATGACGCTGTTCCCGGAATAGGCCCCGGAGTTGAATACGGCCACGCAAGGGTAGGTCTTGTAATCCTGATAGCCCGTAGCCATCTTGCTCGTCTCTATGGTTCGCATGGCATTGACGCCCCACCACGCGCTGCCGGCATTCTGATACAGCTGCCACCATGTAACCTTAAAATCGCTGGCCCACGTTACCGGCGTGGTATAAGATTGCGCCGTATACTCCTCAAAGCCGTTATTCCCCACCTGAAGGGCGGCCTCGGTGGTGAAACTGCCGGCGGTCACGCTGGCGCGGTCCGTCAGGTGCATGGGCACCACGCGGAAGCGATAAGCCGTAGCCGGATTCAGGCCGGAGACCTCGCCAAACCGAATGGTGTTGCCGCTCACAGATGCAGCGGCTTTTTCCGTGCTCCAGTTGTTCCCGTCCATGCTCCACTGCAGGCCCAGGACGGCATCGGAAGGGATGGCATTCACGCCCTCCACCGTAGCGGTAACATCGGTCATTTTCCTGGCCCAAATGTTTACGTCCGGGATATTGACAATGGCAGAAAACGGCTTCACGTCCAGCGTAAACGAGCCTTCCACCGATTGTCCTACCCCGTCGGTGAACGTCAGGGTGAAGGTTGCGGAACAGGCGTTACCGCTCTCTATCATCCGGTTGGCCAGGCCGCTGAAGTCCACGTAGCCCAGGTTGCTGGTGCTTCCGGCCATCCAATCCAAGCCGGCGCCGGTCAGGCTTTGCTTGTCGGCGGGGGAAACGGACACCAAATCCACATCCGGAAGGCTTACGTAGGCCGATTCCGTATGCAGCAACACGCTGCCAATACCCGTGCTGGCACCAGCGCTCAGGGTCAGGATGGCATCGTTTACGGTTTTGGTAAAACCGGCATTGCAGCTATAAGCATAGATACCCCCCTTATCGCCATTGAAGACAAAATAGGGAGCGCGCGCGGGGAGGGCATTTTCGCCGATGAGCTCGTCCACATGGATGGTCTCCACGCTGCGATCCACCGTAATATTCACGGAAAGTCCTCCGTCACGACCGGCCGCATCCACGTTGAACGTAACGTTGTCGCCAGGCAGATATTCCGCCGGCTCGCTCTTGTAGTACTTCCACTCACCGGAGAAAAGCTGTGCAAACACCTCCAGATAAAGGTCTCCGCCCGGTATATAGCCGTAACGCTCTTCACCCTGCTGGAATTTTACCTGCTTCGTGCTATACCGGTTATGGCGAACCACCACGTAGGCGTCTTTATAGCTGGTGCGAATGTTATTCCCTTGCAGAACGCGCATACGCACATTCGCCATGCGGGCGGTTGCCGATACTTGTTCCGGCTGGCCGCCGCTGGCCACATAGCCCTGTACGGTAAACGGTTGATCGGCCAGAAAATAAGCTTTGTTGAAGCCAACACCCAGGCTGTCTCCGTGCTGGGCTACCAGGCGGAAATCACCGGCGTTGAGTTTAATGGTCGCGTCTTTGGCCTGGGCGTAGGTGTCACGATACAGCCGGATGGCGTTCGCGTTGTATATTTCCACCTCAAAATCGTCCAGGGAGGGAAGGTCTTCAAGGGCCGATTTGGTCTCCGGTGCTTCCTGCGAAAGGGAAAGCCGGACGGCGCCCTCTTCCCCGGACGTGCTCCCGGGCCTCTCCGCGGTGCATCCTGTGAGCAAACCCAGCAGCAGGACACACGGCAAGAAAAAGTTTTTCATCTTCTGATCAATATTTTGCAATTGGGCGCAAAAGTACTATAAAAAAAGAACTTTTTGTTCGCAAAACTTCGTTAGTATTGTGCGATTTTTCCTCTATTGTATTCTATTGTGGAAAAATTGCTTAACTTAGTGGAAGTATTGCTTATCTCAATATGGCGCATAGTGAAAAACTCAACCAGGAACGGCTGGAAAGCCTCCAGATGTCCAACTTCGACCTCTCCCGGACCGAATGGATGGGACAGGTCGGAAACGATGTCCTCATTCTGCACAACCCCCATTTCAACGTAAACTGGGAACCGTATAGAATGAAGTATGTCCTTGTGGCCGTGTGCAACGAGGGCAGCGGCTTTGGCGCCGTGAACCTGCGCTCGTTCCGTCTTCACAAAAACAGCATCCTCATTGTGCTTCCCTCCCAGATTATCCAGTCCTATGAGGTAAGCGAGGACTTCAAAGGAACCTTTATCCTCTTTTCGGAGCGCTACCTTTTCCGTCTGGGCCAGGGAGACGCCTACCTGTTTTACAAAAACGCGGAGCATGTCCCCTTTTACCAGCTGGACGAGGGCACGGCGGCGGCTTTACGTTCCTATATCGACCTTTTGCACAAACTGCTGCAGATTCAGCCCGCAAGGCCCAACATGGAAGAAGCCCTTCAACTGCTGAACCGGCTGTTTTTCCTAATGATAGGCTGGGTGACTCACGCCTCAACCGCCGGAAACGAAGCCCAGCTCCGCGAGAACGAGGTCATGCTGCGATTCCTCCAACTGGTAAAGCAGCACTATCGCGAGCATCACGAAGTTGCGTTTTATGCCGACAAGATGAATATATCGGCCAAATACATGACCACCCTCATAAAGAAGGCCAGTGGCAAGTCGGCCCTCCAATGGATCGAGGACTATGTGATTCTGGATGCCAAGGCGCAGCTGTCCTCCACCGTGAATACGATTCAGCAGATTACCTTTGACCTGAATTTCCCCTCGCAATCCATCTTTGGGCGCTATTTCAAACGGGCCGTGGGCATGTCCCCCTCCGAATACCGGGCCTCCCTGCGGGTATACCAGATAGCCAAACAGGAACAATGAAAAAAGCCCTCGCCGGTATTTGGCGAGGGCCTTTTTCATAGCACCTGGGCTCTTTTAGCCTTTTAACGCGAGAATGGCGTCACACACCTCCCCGACCGTTTTGGGAAGGGGCTGGCCGTCCGGGAAACGCACGGCAAATTTTTCTTCCGCCGCCAGGGCCAGGAGCATCATGGTTAGGGAATCGATACCCAGTTCGCGGACCAGCTGGGAGTCGAAACTCACCTTGGAAAGGTCCGTATGGGGACGAATGATGGCAATCACCTCCTTGAGGCCGCCAAAGACTTCTTCTCTGGTCATACGCGGGCTACCTTCATGCTGCCGGTGCGCTTGAAATCTTCCGTGCGCACGGTGACTTTACGGATTTGATGTGTGGAAGGCAGGGTGGCGTTCACTTTGTCCACCAGGGCATGCATATAGGCCTCCACTTCCTCGAAGGGCTTGCCGTCGAAGGCGGGCATCAGGGGCAGAATTTCCACCGCAATCACCTGGGTGCCGTTGAGTTCATCCTCCTTCACCATGGCATCGCGCACGCAAGGGTCTGCGTAGAAGGGTTCCTCCAGGGTTTCCGGGCTCACGTTTTCTCCGTTGGGCAGGATAATGAGGTTCTTGATGCGGCCCGTGATGTACACAAAGCCTTCGTCATCTATGCGGCAAAGGTCTCCGGTGCGGAACCAGCCGTCCTCCGTAAAGGCCTCGGCCGTGCGCTCGGGATCCTTGTAATAGCCGGAGAACAGGTTATCGCCTTTAATGAGCAGTTCCCCGTCCACCAGCTTGGCTTCCTGACCGGGATAAATGCGGCCGATGGAAGTGGGCTTGGTAACGGCATCCGCATTGGCACTGGTAAGGTTGGCGGTTTCCGTGAGGCCGTAGCCGAAGCAGAATTCCACGCCCAGCTTGGTAAAGATATCCACCAGGCGCGGCGGCACGTTGGCGGCACCGGAGATGATGAGCCGGAGCTGGCCGCCCAGGAACTGCGGACCGTACAGTTTCACCAGGCCGCTCAGGATGTCGCAGATACCCGGCACAATGACCAGGATGGTGGGCTTGATTACGGGAAGTTTGCCAATGGTGGCCTTCATGTCCTCGCAGGTGTGCATGAGGCTGCCGGTATAGAAGCAGCCGGACAGACCGGCGATGGCGCCAAACACGTGGCTCAGCGGCAGGATGGCAATGTAGCGGTGTGCGCCGATGGCCTTACCGGGTTTGAAAATGGTATTGTAGTTGCCTCTCATAAGGGCACGGTGGCTCAGGACAGCGCCCTTGGGAGCGCCGGTGGTGCCGCCGGTGAAGAAAATGGCAGCCGGGCTGTCCGGGTCGATATCGGCAACCGGAGCGCCTTCCTCCGCGATGGAGGCGGCGGGAAGTACCTTTGCGCCCTTGATATTGGCGGTCATCGGCATGAATTCCTCGCGCACGAAGAGGGCGGCAATGTCGAATTTCATGCAGCAGCCAATAACGGCCTGCTCCGGCAGGGCGGAGGGGAACATCATGGCCACATACCCGGCCGACGTAATGGCGTAGTACAGTTCGATGGCGTCCTGGCTGTTGCGGTCCCACACGGCAATATGGGCGCCCTTGGGAAGGCCCAGGCCACCAATGAAGGCGCGGCGGCGGGCAATGCGCTCACCGAACTCCTTGTAGGTGATGGTGTTGGTCAGGTCCGACAAAGCCGGCAGGGAGGCATACTCCTTGGTGAACCAGTCCACGAACCGGCCCATGGTGGGCAGGTACGGCAGACGCTCGAATTCCTCCTTGGGGAGCAAGCGCTGAAAATACTCTTGAGAAGTCATAGGTTTTGGTTTATTGGTTGTTAGTTCTTTCACGTAAGAGCGGCGGCGCTGGTACATCTGGGTGTCAAAATTGTCCCACAGGGACTGCACTTTCTCGTTCTCCTCCAGCTGCGGGTTCAGGAGCATGTGTTTAATGCCCAGCCGATGGTAGTTCTCCAGCAGGTAGCGGAATATCAGGAGGGCGGCGCCTTTGGACTGGTATTCCGGAAGGATGCCGATAAGGAGGGCCTCCGTGGTGTCGTTGCGTTTGGGCGACAGGGACGGCAGGAGATGAATCCAGCCAAAGGGGAAAATGCGCCCCTTGGCCTTGCGCACGGCCCCGGAGATATGCGGCATGGTGACAGCGAAGCCAATGAGTTCGTCTTTGTCGTTCACCACAAAGGCAACCAGGTTTTTGTTCAGAACCGGGACGTACTGCTTCACATAACCGTCTATCTGCTCCTGGGACAACTGCGTGTACTCATACAGGCCGGAGAAGGCCTCGTTGAGCACATGAAACATCTCCCGACCGCGACGTGCCATTTTCCGGATGGAATTGGCCCGATAGATACGGATGCCAAAACGGTCTGCGATGCGGTCCGTGAACTTGAACATGGACGGCATCTCCGAGGGGATGTGCATCACACGCTGGGTCCAGTCCACATCCTTGGTGAAACCCAGCCGTTCCAGGTATTCCGGATAATAGGGGTAGTTGTAAATGACCGTAAAGGGGCTTTCGTTCTCGAAGCCCTCCACCAGAAGGCCTTCCCGGTCCATGTCCGTGAAGCCCAGGGGACCTTTGATTTTCTCTGCGCCCCGTTCCGTGCCCCAGGCGATAACCGCGTCGATGAGCGCCTTGCACACATCGAAATCGTCAATAAAATCTATCCAGCCAAAGCGGACGGTGTTTTCCTTCCACTTCTGATTGGCTTTTTGGTTGATGATGGC